>Ga0082335_1001212_pt1 | contig 53714 bp, 74 predicted proteins | sample Subgrocontami58m_FD_72375 | JGI IMG/M metagenome (GOLD analysis project Ga0082335, IMG submission 72375) | Subsurface groundwater microbial communities from S. Glens Falls, New York, USA - GMW37 contaminated, 5.8 m (SPADES assembly) (version 2) ... | reverse complement strand
ATACCTGCCGCACCTGCTCTCGGGCCGGTTCTTCGGGACGATGTGCCTGTCCGAGCCCCAGGCCGGATCGTCGCTGTCGGACGTCAAGACCCGCGCCGAACCCCATCCCGACGGCAGCTACCGGCTGTTCGGAAGCAAGATGTGGATCTCGGGCGGAGAGCACGAGCTCTCGGAGAACATCGTGCACCTCGTGCTGGCGAAGATTCCGGGTTCGCCGGCGGGCGTCAAGGGGATCTCCCTGTTCATCGCGCCCAAGCGGCTCGTCGACGCGGACGGCACGCTCGCGGCGCGCAACGACATCGCCCTCGCGGGCCTGAACCACAAGATGGGATACCACGGCACGGTCAACACCGTGCTGAACTTCGGCGAGAGGGGCGGCGCGGTCGCGTGGCTGGTCGGCGAGCCGAACCGGGGTCTCGCCTACATGTTCCACATGATGAACGAGGCGCGCATCGGCGTCGGCCTGGGCGCGGTCATGCTCGGCTATACGGGATACCTTCACGCGCTGGACTACGCGCGCACGCGGCTGCAGGGGCGCGCCGCGGCCGCCAAGGACCCGGCGCAGCCGCAGGTGCCCATCGTCGGGCACGCCGATGTGCGGCGGATGCTGCTCGCGCAAAAGGCCTATGTCGAAGGCGCCCTCCCGCTCTCGCTGTACTGCGCGCGCCTGGTGGACGAACAGAAGACTGCGGAAGACGCCCAGGCGCGCCGCGATGCGGGATTGCTGCTCGACATCCTGACCCCGATCGCCAAGTCCTGGCCGTCGCAATGGTGCCTCGAGGCGAACAACCTCGCGATCCAGGTCCACGGCGGCTACGGCTACACGCGCGAGTACAACGTCGAGCAGTTCTACCGCGACAACCGGCTGAACCCGATCCACGAGGGCACTCACGGCATTCAGGCGCTCGACCTACTCGGTCGCAAGGCCGCGATGCAGGACGGGGCGGCGTTGAAGCTGCTCGGACGGGAAATGCTCGCCACCGCGGAGCAGGCGCGCGCTTCGGACGACTCCGATCTTCGGACCTGGGGCGATGCGCTCGCGCAGGCGGTCGCCGACGTGGACGCGACGACCCGCGCGCTCTTCGCCGCGGGCGACATCGACCGTACGCTCGCGAACGCCTCCGTCTACCTCGAGGCGTTCGGGCACGGCGTCATCGCCTGGATGTGGCTCAGGCAGGCCCTCGTCGCGCATGCGGGACTCGCCCAAGCGGCCGAGCGGGACGCCGCCTTCTATCGCGGAAAGCTCCAGGCGTGCCGTTACTTCTTCGCCTGGGAACTGCCGAAGACGCGGCCGCAGCACGAACTCCTGCGAAATCTCGATGTCACTTGCCTGGAGATGCGCGACGAATGGTTCTGATCCGTGAAAGGTTCCGCCAGGTCCCGGTTTCGAAGTGCGACGCTGCGCCGAGTCGCAGGCCTGCTGGCTGCCGGCTGCGCAGCGGTCGTTCTGAGCGTCGCGTGGGCGGCTCCGCCCAGGTTCGAACTGCCGATCCGCTGTGAGCTCGGCCGCAACTGCTTCATCCAGAACTATTTCGACCACGATCCGGGTCGGCACTGGCGCGATTACGCCTGCGGGCCGCTCAGCTACGATAACCATCAAGGCACCGATTTCAGGCTCCTCGATCTGCCTCAGATGAAGGCGGGCGTGCCCGTGCTGGCGGCGGCCGAGGGCACCGTCGTGCGCATCCGCGACGGCGAACCCGACATTTCCGTGGCGAAGCGCGGCCGCGCCACGCTCAAGGGGCGCGATGCCGGCAACGGCGTGCTGATCGATCACGGGGACGGATGGGAGAGCCAGTACAGCCACATGCGGCGCGGCAGCGTGCGCGTGAAGCCGGGCGACCACGTGCGCGCCGGTGACGTGCTGGGACTGGTCGGCCTGTCCGGCAACACGGAATTTCCCCACGTCGATTTCGCGGTCCGCAAGGACGGCAAGCCGATCGATCCGTTTTCTCCCGACGCGGAAAGCCGTTGCGGCGCAGCCGAGTCGACGATCTGGTCAGCCGACGTCCTGCCCGCGTTGCGCTACCGGCCGACGGGTCTGCTCATCGCGGGCTTCTCGACCTCGCCGCCGGCGCAGGACAAGGCGGAGGCGGGAGACTATGCTGCGGCGAGTCTGGGTCCGGACAGCGACGCGCTCGTCTTCTGGGCGGAAGTCTTCGGCTTGCGCGCCGGCGACAAGCAGGTGCTCGAACTGCGCGCTCCCGGCGGCGAGCTCCTGCTGCGCAACGAGCATCGTGCCGAACGCGACAAGGCGGTATGGTTCGCGTTTGCGGGCAAGCGGCGCACCGGCGAGCGCTGGCCCGCCGGCGCCTATCGGGCGCACTACAGGATCGAGCGCGCAGGCGAAATCGTGATCGACGAATCCAGGGAAGCGGTGATTCGGTGATGCGTGCAGGCTGGTATCCCGAAGTCGCGCTGCTCTCCGCCCTTCTGTGCGCCGGCTGCGCGAGTCCGGCCGGAGGATCGGACGCTGCGCCCATGGGCGCGGCGGAGCTGCGGCGCTATTGCGCGGGACAGATGTATGCGGACCGCATCTCGCGCGGACGCAGCTCGGTCAACTGGAGTCTTTACGACCGTTGCCTGGCCACGCACAAGTCCCGCGGGCCGTGACGCGCATGCTGGCGCGAACCGTCGCGGCGGCGTTGTGCCTGTTCATGTCGGCCTGCACGCTTTCGATGGGCGTGACCAACAGCCCACCTTCGCCCAACGAATGCAGGGGCGAACCGCGCAGTCCCGGCTGCCCTTGACGCGTGCGCGACGACCGCTATTGCGGCGCGGGCGGCGTCGCCGGCACGGGCCGCCAGCCCTCGGGACATGCTGCGACGTAGGGGTAGTATCCCTTGGCGGATTCGCAGTAGTACCACGTGCCGCCGGGGAACTGCGTCGCCTGATCGGGAGCCGGCTGCGCAGGCGGGGCGGGCGGAGGCACGGGCGGCTGCTCGATCATGACCGGAGGGACGTAGGGATTCGGGTAGGGATAGACCGGCTGCGGATACCAGTAGTAGACGCCGCCCACGATCCACCACCAACCCAGGCGCCCGCCGTGGGGACCGCGATACCAGTGGCCGCCGCGCCACCGGCCGAAGTCCCGCTCGTGGAAATGACGTATATCGCCGTGCCAGCCTCGGTCGCGGTGTTCTCCGCGGGGCTCTCCGCGGGGCTGTGCCTGCACGGCAAACGGCACCGCGAACAGCACCGCAATGGCGCAACAAATCAATTTTCGTATTCGCATCACCGCCTCGCGTCGTTCATTTACCTGCCGTTGCACGCAGGGCGCCTTCCCGCCGCCCTTTCACCACTATCGACGCCGAAACCAGACGAATGTTCCGCGCGATCCAGGCGGCGCGCCAGCGGCGTTACAAAGCTTTTCAGTCGGTTACCCGTGCGAAATGGCGAAGTTACAACCCGCAATTAGGCTGGTCGCGTGGTTGGCATGCCCTTATTTCTTCTTTCAACCAGGAACGCACCCATGGACAAACTTTCACGCAATTCCGCGACACCGAGCGCCAATACTCGCAACGACGAGACGAGGCGCGTCTTCACCATCACGCTGCTGTCGGGAGCCCTGCTCCTCGGCTCGGCGCTCGGGGCAGTTGCCCAGCAGGCGGCACCGGCCCGCCCGCAAGGCGACCAGCGCGCCATTGCCGGCAGGGACATGCATGCGAGGCTCCCCGATGCAAGGCTCAAGCGCGCGCTGACGAGGATCAATGCGAACGAAGAGCAGCAGAAGAAGATCCTCGACATCATGAGGCAGGCGCGAAACGATCTTGGCGCGCTGCGCGAGAAGCGCCTCGCGGCGCGCAGGGCGATCGTGGATCTGCTCACCAAGCCGACCATCGACCGCGCCGCGATCGAAGCGCAACGCGCCGAGCAGATGCGGCTAGCCGATGCCGGGTCAACGCTCATGACCAAGGCGATAACCGACGCGGCCGAAGTGCTGACCCCGGAACAGCGCGTCGCCTTCGCCAAGCGCATGCAGCAGTTCCGCCACCGCCACGAGCACCACGGCCGGGGGCGCGGATAACGAGCGGCGCCGGCGCAAACCAGCGGTTTCCTTCCTCCCCTGCCCTTTTCTCCCGAAGGGCATTGAACGCCGCGGCTTCGGCCGCGGTCTTTTTTTCAGGCCCCGGTGGCGAGCGGCGGCGCCGCCCTCATCGCGCCCTGCCGGCGCGCTTCTTCCCGGCTGCGGCGGCGTTGCGCTCATCCTCGTCGCGGAAGAAATTGCGCGCCACGCCGATCGCATTCACCCCTGCCGGGACGCCGCAATAGGCGGCCGCATGCAGAATGGCCTCCCCGATCTCCGCGCGCGACAGGCCGTTGTGTACCGCCGTGCGCAAGTTCACGGCCAGCTCGTGCGGCCGGTTCATTGCCATGAGGATGCCGATGTTCATGAAACTTCGCGTGCGCCGGTCGATGCCTCTTCGCGTCCAGATCCTGCCCCAGACCCACTCGGTGAGCAGTTCCCGCACCGGCACGAGCGCGGGATCGAGGTCCGCGTCGGCTCCCTTCGTATACTCGCCGCCGGTCAGCTCGCGGCGCAGCCTCACCGCGCGCGCATAGGTTTGCGGGTCGACTCCGGTCTTCCTGCCTGCCCTGGGTTTCATTGCGACGGCTCCTTTGCACGGCATGATCATGTCGTTTCAGCCTAACATGGGCCCGGACAGGATCCAACGGCGCGTGGCGCATATCACGGACGGCAGTTGCGATCGGGACTGCGACGTGGTATTCAAAGAAGCGGCAGGATCGCATCCGGGGATTCGGCAACAGGGAAACGAGACGATGAGCAACGGAAGGTTGGATATCGACGCCGCGAGACGACTGGTCGAGGAGATCTCGAAGAATCTCGCCACGCTGCCCAGGGACAGTGCGAAGCACGCTGAACTGCGCGCGGAAGTGGAGGAGCTGAAGGCCATGCTGGACGAGACCGACGCCCATCCGCCCGTCATCGAGGACAAGATGCGGTCGGTTCACTCCCTGTTCGGGCGGGCGACTTCGGAGCTGCAGGCCGACGGCATACGGGCGGGCATATTTCTACGCGAAATCGGCCGCATGCTCGGCCTGGATTGAGCGCCGGCATTTCCGGCGCGCCGCGCCGGTGGTTCGCGATGGATCGATCAGCGTTGGAGCCAATCGACCAGGAACGCGACGCCGTAGGAGACGAGCGCTGCCGCGCAGAACGTTACGAGGCCCCGCGTCATGCCCTTGGGAATGCCCATCTCGTCCAGCCGGCGATTCGCGAAATAGCCCGCAATGAAGAACGCGACGGTCGAGAGCGCGAGGCTCAGCATCGGGTGACTTCCTCGGCGAGGGACAAGGTGTGGTGGGGCGTGTAGGGGTCGAACCTACGACCTACGGATTAAGAGTCCGCTGCTCTACCAGCTGAGCTAACGCCCCGCTTCGTGAAGTACCGATGATTCCGGACGGGAATCGCACGACCAAATCGCCAGCGAAAACGGTCCGGTCTTTCGACCCGGCCGTTCTGTATTTGGCGTCCCCACGGCAAGGCCCGCCTATTCCGCTCGTCTTTACGACCAGGTTCAAGATCGGGCGCGCGAACCAGTCTCAATGCACTAGACTTGTTGGATAGACAACGGAGGCATTATGTACGATTTCATGGCTGACCATGTGACATACACGCAGGAAACGCTATCCCCCGGATTATTACAGATAATCGGCGGGACGGGCTACCTCGATCCAGTGACAATTCAGAGCCCGCATTACGAGCCGGCCGGGCATGTTGCCATCCGGGCGGATGACGCCGGACTCATCGCAACCTACGGCGAAGCCGAGTACACCTTTCGCCCGGCAGCGGACCCAATTTCCTGGTTTGGCAATGCGTGGTTTGCGCATCTATCGGAAGGGCGCGACGCATTGCTAGTCCAGACGGGTGCCTATCCGGGCTATGGGTTTGCTCTTTGGGTCCCGGCAATCGATACTCCTGGGACGGCAGCTTTCTTCTTGCTTCGCGAGACGCCGCTACCGGAAATTGTGCCTACAGCTGACATGAACTCATCGGCATTGTAGCTCGAACTGTTGTCGCGCCCTTCAATTCAGCCCACTCCGAGACTTGCCCCGGGCCGTCCAGCTCTCGCTTCGCTCGCCCGTCGCTCGCGCGACCGGACGCAGGCGGCCGGGACAAGGGCGCCGGCCCTGCGGTCCGGCGCCCCGCTCCAATCGCGTAAACGCAAAAAACGGCCGGACCCGGTTTCCCAGATCCGGCCGCGATCACGTTAGCCAGCAATGCCGTTCAAGATCCGATGATCGAGCCGTCCAGCCATTTGAACTCGGCCACCGGCCGGTGCATCTGACAGTGCACGCAGTATGTGGCGCCGTAGAATTTTGGATCCCGGGCATAGGTTTCCGAGAGCGCGAGCCCCATGTGGGTCTGCCCGCCGCACACGGTGTGGATGTACTCCTGGCGCACCGGCCTCACGAAGCCCTTGGCGCGTTCCTCCTCGCTTAGCACCAGATAGACCTCTGCCTGCGGCATCGGCGCCTCGTCGCTGCCATGCGTCAGCCGCCGATCTCTCGGATCCGTCGTGATTCCTGTCATGCTTTTCCCCTCATTGTTCGATCGTGCTCGGCGATCCGCTGCGCGTCGGCCTCCGTCACGATCGAGAACTCGATCGAATCGCTGTGGCCATGGGTGAAGATCACCGGGATCCCTGGCGCGAACTCAGCCGTGCAGCGTGCGATGTCTTCCGCAGTGATCCTGACGGACTTGCGGCCGGCGAGCTTCCATAGGATCAGCATGGCGAGCTTTTGCCACTGCTCCTCGACCTGCTGCAGGATGACGCTGTCCGGGTTGATTTTGGTGACGGTCATTTGGCCTTCCTCTATGCCCAGCTCGACTCCCACGCCGGCGTCCGAAATCTCTCGAACCCAAGATGCCCCCGCAAGCCCCCAGATCGCGCCAGGAGCAGCTCACCCTCGAGTTGATACACTCGCCTTCGGAGTGAGGTGATCTCCGCCTGGGCGGCCATGAGCGAGGCCGATATCGGCGGCTCGGGCGGCGCGCTGGGATCACCGGCAGATTTCACGATCTTTCAGGATTACCGCCTGCGCCGCAGCAAGCTGCGCCACTACTTGGTCGGCTCGGGCGGCTTCTGAAACGAGAAACGCTGCATCAGGTTCCGCAAGAAGTCCGCTTCCTGGGGCATCATCACGTTGGCCGGCGGCGGCGCCAGCCTTGGCCCCCTCACCTCGATCATCTTGGCAGGTGCTGGCGGCAAGCTGGACGCGCAAGCTGAGCACACCGGTATGCAGATCAGCAAGAGCCTTACGAGTTTGCGCTGCGACATTGCTTTTCTCCCGTTCGAACTTGGCGGAGACCGCCGCCACGTCAAGTACGGCCTTTGCCTCGAGGGCACGGACCTCGGCCTGCCGCTTCTGCACCGCAGCGGCTAGCGCGGCGGAGGCCTCGGCATCACGCTGAGCATAGGCCGCTTTCTGTTCTGCGATTTCGAGCTGCGAATGCGCCAGACGCATGGTCTGCACCGCGCCGAATGCCAGCGACGCGAGCAGGATGATTGCGGCGATTAGCCAGTTGCTCATTCCGATTCCTTGCAGTTGACGCCCCGGCCCCATGCCGCGTACCTGGGCGCATGCTTGAACATAATCCAGCGCGGATAGAGCCGGCTGTACTCGAAGTTCTTGTCGCTCTGACCAGCATTGATTCGCTCGGTGCGGCCGAACCATCGCCCGGGCTCTGCTGAGCGTTTCTGCGCCCGTAAAACGAAGCCGAGCCCAGCGTTGTAGGCCTTTAAAGCCGCACCCCAGCGATCGCATTCCGCGTCCGCCGCGACCCGCCCGGCGTTGTAGGCATCCAGGCGCACCATCGCCCGAATCGCCCAAAGCGGATCATATGGACGCGGCTCCCCTAGCTCCCGGTAGTGTTCCGCGACCCACCGCGCCGTAGGATCCATAAACTGGGCCAGGCCGCGGCCGTTGTCCCACGCGGTGATCCCTGGACGCCAAGCGGATTCCTGGTGGATCTGGCCGGCGAGGTAGTCAACCGGGGCCGACAGACCAAAAACGAAATGTGCTTCCCGGGTCAGATCGGGGCGGTACTTCAAGGCGGCCGCCGGAACCTGCGCGAACACCGGCCAATTGACCAACCAGATGGCGGCCGGCCACGCAAGGTAATGCCACCAGGTCATAGCCCCATCGCCACCGCGAGCATCGCGGCGGCCATCACCACGGCGCGCCGGAGCTGCAGCAGCGGATCGGATCCGGCATCGAGACGCGCGAACCAGAACGCTCGGCGATCGAGCCAATAGCCAACGAAGCCGGCCACGGTCAAATTGCCGAGCTTCCAGCACAATGTTTGCATCTGCGGCTGAGCGCCAAAGACGATCAACGCCAAGGCATAGAACATGGATGCAAGCGCCAACCATTGCGCCATTCGGAATTTGTCTTTCATCGCTGCAATCCTTTCCTCAAATTAGCCAGTTGATCGACACGTGCCTCGATTCTGTCCATGCGCTGTCCCTGTGCATTCAGGCGGAACGTTTGTCCTTGGTCGACTTCGGCCTGACGCACGATTTCAATGGCGAGCTTATCGAGACTGGCATCGTGGGCTTCGATGCGCCTGTCCGTAATCTCGTGCTTCAGCAGCAATGTATCGACCGCAGACACAAAACTCGATACTTTCCAAATGACTACACCAGCCTGCATAAGCACGAGCGTGGCAACGCCCACCATCCAATACACCGGTATGGTCAGGCTCACGCTCAAATGCTCCCGCGCAATTCTCACCATGCCCATCACAAATGGCGCTGCGAGAGGCGTCAAATGCTCAGCAATATGCCGTTCGGTTTCGGGCATGTAAGCACCCCACCACGTTCAGAAGAAATAGAACCGCCAGGAGGCGGCGTTGACGCGCCGTGAATGCGCTATGTCTGCAACGAGGCAGTCGGCACGGTGATAGTGGCGTCGGCGACATTCCACTTCGCGCCGCTCATGAGCACCCAGTCGTCGATCAGCACGCTTCCGCGGCTCGTGCCGGCGGACGATCCAAGAAATATCCGCGTCAGAGCATCGAAATCGGTGGCATCGGATTGTTGGTTGATCTTGCGAGCCCCGTCGTACCACGTGGACACCTTGCCCGCTTGCCTCACGCACGCGAAGTGTTTCCAATCAGTCGCCGAGCTGAAGGAAGTCCCGGACCCGTATTCGATGTTGTCGGATAGTGTGGCGTACAAAACGTTGTCGTTGACTTTAAGGAAGCAGTTATCCCCCGTTCCGACGCCCAATACCCACCAGGCGCCCGGGCTGCCATAGCTAGGTCCTTGTTTAAGCCAGGAGCTGAACGTGAAGTCCCCGCTGCTTCCTATGCCGGCTGGCCAATCGTCGCTCCCGGGCAGAGCAACGAGGAAATCGTGTTCGAGGGCATCGTCGCAAAGCAGATCGAAATAGCTCGTTCCGAACTTGCCCGTCCCGCCGGTGGTTCGCGTAAGCTTGGATCCCGTCGTGATCGAACCCCTCGCGGTGCTCGGCTGAGGCACGTTGGCCATGGATGCTTGCGCATCGTCAAGGATCAGACGAACGACGGTCGGGGCCGCCTTCGGCGTCATCAACATGAGGAGTTGTTTCAGCACGATGCGACGCATCTCCACTTGCTCGTCACGCTGTTGTAGAGGAATCCGACGGTAAGCATGTTCGTGCTCACGGTCGTCGTCGGGAGCGCGACCGTACTCGCCTCGAATGCCGTTCCCCAGGCGATCGCCCGAGCCGCGGTCCCGGTGATCTGGATAATCAGCACCTGTCCATCGGTCGGCGTGCCGGAGAGGTTCGTCGTAAAGCTCGTGATGTCCGCGGCCTGTGCCGTCAGCTTGTAGATATCAACCGCGTCGGTGTCGATCGTCGGAGTAGCCGATGACGTTGTGGATCCGACTCGCGGCGTCACACGTTTATTTTCCAGCCTTTCCGCCGCAGTCAGCGTCGCGAGCGCCGAAAGGAAGACGTTCGAATCCTTAATGCTCTTTCCGCCGGTTCCGTTGAACAGCGCGATTGCATTGTCGTGCGACACCGCAGCGGTGTTGGTCACCATGAAATCGAGAGCCGATGCCGGAGCGTAAGCGGCCATCGATGACGCCGGCTGAAAATAGCTTATGCCGATCCCGGTACTCTTGATGTGCTTGCCATCGGTTCCATCGAATAGGACGACGTTCCCGTCGATCGAAGCTGTAGGACCAAGTACGTCGCCCGCTCCTGCGCCGTCGGTGCCTTTCGCTGCGACGATGTCCCACCATGCGTCCGGGGCGCTTGCAGGGGCCGGTGGCGTGTGCCCTATGTTGCCAGCCTGCAGCGAGACGTAGGACGATCCGTTGTAGTAGACCCCGTCGTATTGGTCATATGTCGTTCCGCCGGCCCAAGCCCCGCGCCAGAAGATGCCTCGCGGGCCAGCGGTCCCCATGGGACCAGCGGTTCCAGGGTTGCCCAACGGCCCCTTTATGTTCGCCTCGACCTGGTAAAGCCCAGCGACTTTCAGATACACGTCGCCGTTATCGGATTTCAGGTAGAGATCACCATTGACCCCGAGAGCTGTATCTGGAGCGGCACTGCCGACTCGCCAGATCGAGCCCGGATTACCTTGATTTCCAGCAGTCCCCGGAGGCCCAGCGCTTCCCTGAGGGCCCCTGATGTTGCACTGACTCTCGTAGACGTCAAATACGTTCAGGTACACATCACCTGTCGGTCCGTCGAGAAAGAAGTCTCCATCCTTGCCAAGGCCGGCAGTTGGAGGGGCACTCCCGACACGCCAGACTGAACCTGCTTCCCCCTTGAGGCGCCCGGTAAAATTCCGGAGATCGGTGATCTTCGCATCCGCGATCCCCGTGACGTCCGCCTCGACATGCACCCGCGCGAGCGCCAGCACGCCCTGCGGCAGCGTCGGATCGGCGGGCGTACTGGCATTCAGCACCGGCGTGCCCGCCGCGATGGCAATCGCCGGTCCCGCCACGCCGACGTAGATGTACACGATGTCGTAGCGGTGGTAGCCGGTGCCCGGCGCCGTCGCCACGGTGAATGCGGCGTCCTGGCTCGTGCTCACGTTCTTGTCGGGCATCAGGAACACTTCGCCGTACACGTTGGCGATGTTGCTGTATTCCTCGGGGCGCACCGGCGAGCTCGAGCGGTCCGGGTTCAAGTGCGCGCCATCCCCCGACGCGGCCCCGTCCAGGGCGAGCAGCATGTCCGTCGCGCTGAACCCCTGCGTGACCTTGCAACCGAACAGGCAATGGCTGCCGACCAGGGCATAGAACAAGCCCGGATCGCGCGCTCCCTGGAGCAGCGCCTGCAGGTTGTCGACGCGCGAGGTGAGCGAATTGATTTGTTCGGGCAGCGAGGCCATTGGTCACGACCCCTAATTGATGGTTGCCGTCTCGGCGGGACCTGCATTCGCCGCCTTTTCGGCCGCGGCTTTCTCTTCCCGCTCCAACGCATCCAGCCTTGCCTGCAGTTCGGTGATCCTCCCGCCGCGGACCTCCGCCATGCGTGCGAGCATCGCGAGCGTGTTCTTCCCGACCTGTGCTTTCTTGAGGAGCTCCCTATCCGCCTCGTCATTGCCGGTCGTCCCGACCGCATCCATGACCATCATCTCGCAGGATTCCTGTCGAGCGACGATGTTGATCATTTCATTGCTGAGCGTCGCGATCTGCGCCTGCAGAATTGCCCTCTGTTCGATTGCCATGTTGGCCCCTACCAGTTGGTGCGTTTGAAGTAGTAGTTGACCCAGGTCGCGTTGTCCGTCGAAACCTGGAACTTTGTGCCCGTGCTTCCGATGCTGATCTGGGACAGATCGATCGGCAGCGTGGCTGCGTCATAACCGTCCAGCTTGTCCGCATTAAGATTGCTGATCAGGGTCGTAGAACTGATCGTCATCGGAGCGGTTCCCGTTGACGCCGTGATCTCCACCGTCGGGAATTTCGCCTTTGTCCCAGTGACGAGCGAATACCCGCCCGCCGAGTTATTCAAGTACGCGCCGAAACCGGCCGCGTTGGTCGCGACGCCCCACAGGCCGAAATCGGTCGTGGCTTCTCCATAGACCGCAGCGCCGGACGCTGGCTTGAAGTACCCGGCCGCGTTTATTCCGCCGGTGTTCGTCGCGCCAGTGACGATGAGGTGCCCGGTCGTGCTGATATCGCCAGCGAATGTCCCGGTTGCTGCAGACAGCTCTCCGGCAAAAGTCGCGGTGCCATCACCTTTCAGGACGAACTTCGCCACCCCCGACGCCGCGCCGACGATGCCGTTCGATGTGATCGCAACGCCCGTGCCGCCTGTCAGATTCCCGGAGCTGTCCCACGTGATGGTTCCGACCTTGATTCCGGCGCTGCTCGAGGAGGCTACCGATATCACGCCGGAGAGCGTGTCGGCGCTGTTCCGCGCCAGCTTGTCGTCCAGACCGGCCAGCGCGTCGGCCGCGTTGCCGGCAATTGTGCCCGCCGCGGTCCCCGCGATCAGCGTCTGCCCATCGATACTCAGGTTGGTACCGTTCCACACCAGGTTCTTGTTGCTCGCCCCGCCAAAGCGGAACGTTCCATCGGCGTAGATCGAGATCGCGGTCTTGCCGCGGATGAATTCGGTCGCTCCGGCCGCATCGAGGTCGATCCAGCTCTGGCCATCGAAACTAAGGATCTTCTCGGTGCGGATCGTGCCGCCGCGAATCTGCGTAATGCTCGGGTCGATCACCCCGGTCGCGGCGCCGGTGACATCGCGATGCCAATCGAAGAACGTCACCTCGCCGACCAGGCCAATCTTGTCGGACGAGATTATTGCGGTATCCCGCGTGAGCTGAATCGCAGAGATGATGCGATCGTTCGGCACCGAGAGCCTGACCGCGCCCTCCAGGTTCGCCAGCCGCCGGGCGAAATCGGCCATCACGGCTTCGACGCTGACCGACGGATAACGCGACGGCGCCGGCGGCCGCGTGGCCGGGGAAGCGTCCGTAGGTGCCGGCTGCACCCACAGCAGAGGCGCGCCCTGCTCCATCAGAGTGGCCCGCCGTAGTATACGGGCACGATCGGCGAGCGCACGATGCCGTTCACGTCATTGCGCCAGGTGGCGACGGTGCCGGCGATCCAGGCATGCTCGGGCAGCGAAATGTTCACATCGACGCCGCCCTGGTACACGCCGCCGCCCTGGTCGGCGAAGGAAAGCAGCGACACGCTGGTCAGCTCGGTGCCCTCGCCGGGCGCGGGGTAATACGCGAACGTCGCCCCGGCCGCGTCGAGCTGCGTCGTGCCTTCCAGCGCCCGCTCCAATCCGCCCACGTAGAAGTCATTCCCTTCCTGTTCGATCCCGACCCAGCGCACGACCTCGATGTCATTGCCGGACCGGATAACGCCGAGGCGGAATGCCGCCGGCCGCTCGTCGGCCCACGCCAGCTCGACCCAGTTGACCGTCTGGCCGGCGGCCGGCGCCACATCGAACGGATCCCGGAAGTCGAACCCGGTCGCATCGTAACCGGTGACCTTGCGCCATTCGCTGCTGCCGAACTGCACCCACCAGAGCCCGCCCAGGTTGCCAGTCGTGGGCAACGGGTGCTGCGCATCGGTCACGATCAACCGGCTTACGGTGGATCCGGCGCGAATGGTGAAATAGTCCGCGCCGCTCGCGAGCACTTGTCCCGCGGAAATCTTGAGCCTGGTGCCCTCGTCCACGCCGATCTCGAAGGTGCGCGGATTCGCGTCGATCGCGAGCATGAGCACGACGGCGTCCGGACGTGTATCGCCGCCGAGGCCGAGCGAGAGCCGCAGTTGGATGCGCCGGATGCCGCCGTTCGCGTCCGGACTGCAGTAGATGAGCGGCGAGCCCGGCGCCGGCAGTCCGATCCGGGTCAGCTGGTCGAACAGCACGCCGAGCGGCGTGTGCGTGTACGCGTTCACGTCGGCCAGGTTCTGCAGCCCCGCTCCGAACACGTTGAAACTGGGCAGCTTGATGTGGAGCGTCTTCCCGCGCAGAGCCGGATCGTAGGCGTAGCGGAATACGCCTGGGTCGATGCGCACGAACCGTTGCCCGGCGGCATGCGAGACCATGGGCGTATTGAGCGCGCCGCGGCGCAGGTAGGTCTTCAGGTCGTAGTGATATTGCGAGGTGAGCTGCGCGACCTCGAACGCGATCAATTCGCCTTCGATCCAGGCCAGCGTGGAGAGGTTGTCAGCGTCAGCCTGCGTGCCGCCGGTCAAGACGCCGCGCGACACCGTCAGGTCCACCGCGCAGGTGTGGATCGTGTCCGGATCGCCGCCGTCCTGAAAGGTCGCCGAGAGCACGCCGTGGCGCGCCGCGCCGTGGATCACTCCAATCTGCTGGTAGGGCCCGCCCGCGTCCGTTGCCACCCATACCTGGCAGCCGCCCCAATTCGGCCCGGCGCCTGAGACGGCGAGCCAGATCTCGAATCCGGAATCCGTTGCCCCCGCCGGCGCGTCGAAGATCACCGGCGTATTCACGTCGCCCGGCAGCGCGTTGAAATTCACGCGGTAGCCGCCGGCACCCGCCGTCGCATAGAGAACGCCATGAGCCGGTCCGGCCGGGTATTCCTTGGCCGTGATATCGAAGCCCGGCTCGCCGTCGCTGTCGCTCTCGGCGATCTCCCAGATGCGTACACGCTGCAATGCGAGACCGAAGCGCGCATCGGTCAGCGCCACGACGTCCATCGGCTCGAGCAGATCGGCCTTCCCCGGGGGCAGGCGGAATTTATAGTCATTGCGGAAATACAGCAGATGCCGCAGCACGGTGTCGGCGACGAGCTGCGCCACGGCCGGCTCGACGATCTCGTGCAGCGTGATCGTCTGGTCGTACGGCCGCTCGCCGTAGAGCGCAATGGAGTCGTCGTCCTTTGCGTCGGCGGCGTCCTCGTCGTAATCGCGCTCGCGGTTGAAAAATGTAACCGTGACCTTGTTGAATGCATCGGCCGGCTCGCTGCGCTCGATCGAGATCGGATCATCCCCGCCGGCGGCGATGAAATCGTCGTCTGTGAACTCGAACAACGCATCGGCGTCCGGCGTGTAGGTCGCGCCATTGCCGCTCGCCGGTTCGTCCGACCAGGGGATGATCTCGAGCTTCCCTTCGGAGAACACCAGTTCGGCGTTGCCGATCTGCGCCAGCGTGGTGACGCGGTCCGCCGCCGCGGCCTGCTCGGTCCAGCCCGGCGCGATGAAAATGCCGTGCGCCACGCAGTAGTTTGACCAGGCGGTCAGATCGCCGATCCGCGCGCTCGGATAACCGATGCCGAAATCCGCGTGCGTCAGGATCTGCGTCAGGACGGCGGCCGGGTCCGCGTCTGCGATCCAGCGCACGACCGTGTGCGTGCCCGCGCCCGCGTCGGCGAGATCGATCGCGGCGCCGTTCGGGTCCTCCGCGAGCTGCATGGCGTCCGCGGCCGGATTCATGACATAGTAGTCGCGGCCCGCCGCGAGCGGGGCCGGAAGCGTGTCGGAGGACGATACGCGCACGATTGCGTTCTGCGCGTAGCCGTGCCCCGTCACCGAGAGAACATCGGTGCCGGCGTCGGCCGTGAACGTGTGCCCGCTCTGCCCGGTCGATCCGCGCTGGGAAGGGCCCTCGACTTCGAAGGTGTGATTGCCGAGCTGCGCGGCATCACCCAGCGAGTAGGCCGAGGCGGCCACATACGCGAGGCGTCGGTAGGAGAGCGCCTCCGTGGAATGGTTCGCCGTCAGGTACGGAAACGCGGTCTGCCCTGCCGAGCCCGTGTATAACGAGAGGCCGAGATCATCGAGCGTGGTGCGGTCCTTGTCCTGCCACACCCTGCCGATGCCGGCGATCTCACCCCAGGCGAGGCCCATCAGCACCGCCGCCTGGTATGTATAGCTGGTGGTGCTCGACGATCCACCGCCGCCGCCCTTGCCGCCGATGGATTGAGTTTCCGTGTGGGCGACGGCGGTGAAATCGCCGTACCAGAGAAGATTCGCCGGCACGCGGGTCTTGCCCAGCACGATCGGGATCGCGCGGCCGAGCACCGACGTCTGCACCCGCAGGCTGGCGATGATCGGCGCGCTGGGCGTTACGCTCTGCTGGCCTCCGCCGAAGAGGCCGCTCATTGCAGGCCTCGCACGCGGTAAAAGCCAGCCAGGCGCCGCGCCAGCGGCCCGCGCGAGGCATCCGATAGGGTGACCTTCCCCTCATCCAGATAGGCGTGAAGGATCAGCGGCCACTCGATGATGATCGAACCGTGCGCGGCCTGCCGGCCGTAGCGAAACATCGCCAGGTCGCCAGGCAGCGGCGTATCGCCGGCGCTCAAAGGGTCCGCATGCTGGAGCAGCGCCTCGAGGAAGCGCGCGCGCTCCTGGTGCAGATGCCAGTCCGGCGGGTAGTAGCCGAGGTCCAGGTCGGGCACGAGGCCCGCGGCGTGGTACACGGCGGCGAGGATCTGCGCGCAGTCCACGCCGCCGCCCTTCACACGCGCCATGTGGTGCCATGGCGTGCCGAGCCAGGTACGGGCCTCGGCAACGACCGCCGCGCGCATCGGCGATGCCGCGGGGATGCTCATACGGCCGTCTCCGCCTGCGGCACGTAGGGCATGCCGAGAAAATTGTCCAGGTTGACGAACTTGGCCTCGCAGGTCTCGCGCAGCCGGTCGCAGCCGGGCCATGCCGTGAAGGTGACGCCGGCTGCCGGGACGCTCGCGAGCGGCGCGGCGAGCGAAAGAGCTCCGACCACGTATCCCTTCACCGCGCGCGTGACGCCGGACAGCGCGCCCGAGGTGAATTGGATGCGGCCGTAGGAAAACCATCCGTCCGCCTGCGCGAGATTGCAGAGCACGCTTGACTCGGTGCTGCCGGCGTCGACCGTGCCAGTGGCCGCAAACGTCGCCTTGGAAACAGTGCAGCCGGCGTCGTAGAGCGTGTGCAGGCAGCGCGGCTGATACAGCCGCGGCGGCGTCTGCGCGTTCAGCAGCTCCAGGTCCGAGCGGATCTCCAGCGTCAGCTCCCTCGGCGAGCCGGTGACCTTGCCGATGCGGCCGTCGAAGACGTACAGCTTGCCGAGCGAGACGTCGCCCCATGTGGGCATGTAACAGCGCTCGATCAGTACGCGTACACCGTCGAGCACGCCGCGACGCACCGCGACGGGCCAGGTGACGCCGGACAGCAATTGCCCGTCATGCGCGGCCACCGTCACCTCCATCGCGTCCACTGCCACCCCCACCACCTGGCGCGCGGCGCTGCGCGTGAACACCGGGCCCGAGGCGGACCAGGTCACGGCCCCGATCGTGACCTTCGCGTCGAGCGTCGTGTAGCGGCCGAGCACAGCCCCGGCGGCATCGGTGAACGTGTAGAGATCCGCCCGGCGGAAGGCGCGGCCGGAGGTCAAGTGCGCGATCAGTTCGGGCGATGCGGTTTTCACGCGTCAGACCTTGTTCATCACCGAGCCCACCAGTGGCAGCTTCTTGACTTCCCAGAGCCCCTGGAAAAGCTTGCCGAACTCGAGCTTGTCCTCGTTAAAGCGCACGCGCCAGTAATACGTCCCGCTCCAGGTGAGCGCGTGACCGTTCGTGCCGGGGCTGACGAGCGTGATCAGGCCGGCCGAATCGTTCGTGTAGTCGGCCGGATTCGCCAGCGCGACGCCATTGCGTTTCACGTTGGTGATCGCGTTCACGTTCTGGACCGGTTCGATGAAGCCTCCGACGCTGCGCGTCAGCTGGAATTGCGTCGTCGTACCGTCGCAGATGCCGAACTGCTCGTTCGTCACCGTGTAGTCGTCCGGGTCCGTGTACAGGAAACTGTCGAATGCCCCATTGCGCGCGTTAAAAAATCCGAGCATTTGCCGAATTTCGCTCGAGCCGGCATCGCGCAGCACTTCGCACGACAGCTCGATCTCGTAGAGCGGATAGATCTGCTCCGAGACACGGGTCTCGCGCATGGAGCGCGAGCGCGCGATTCCCGTGCCCCACATCGGCGTCTTCTGCGTCTGCACCTTGATGCCGGGCGGCGCGGGCATTACCGAGTTGCTCACGTGCGGCCCCGGTAGGCGAAGTCGCGCGCGAGGCCGCGCAGCGCCGGGGTGAGCCTGTTCTTGTGGCGCTGGAGCAACCTCGCCACGCTTTCCCCGTCGACGGCGGATATGTGTACATGCACATCGCCGCCCAGCCCGCCGCCCTTGTCCACCGCATCCCGTAACGGATTGGCGATGTCGCTCGGCAGCACCATCTCCTGCTCGTGCAATCGCGTCAGGGGATTGATGCCGGCAGGTACATCCCATCCCCGGGCGGCAACCGGGATCGCGGCCGCCCAGGAGATCGCGCCAGCGTAGGCCGCCGCCGCTGCGGCCGGCGCCATCGCCGGCCCGACGATCGGGATTGCCGCCGTCGACGCGAATGCCGCAGAAGCCGCCACCGCGGCGTTCGCGCCCACCTTGCTCAGGGCGCTGACCTTTTCGATGGCCGATCCCATGATGGCGTTCAGGACCCATTGCGCCACCATCTTGATGCCCATGTCGATCACGGACAGCACGACCGTTTGCAGGATATTGCGCACGGCCTGGCCGAGGGTCTGCGTGCCCTGGATCACTCCCTTGATCGCGGTGCTGAAGCCGTTGGTAATCGAATCGAACAGTGTGCGCCAGGGCTTGAATCCTTCCACGGCGATCTGCCCGTCGAGCTTCCGCATCTCCAAGCCGTGGCGGCGCTGCAGCTCGGCGATCCTGTCCAGGTGTTGCCGGTACGCCACCTCGTCGTCGACGTACAGATACTCTTTTTCCTGGAGCGCCTGCAGCTCGACGGCGTATTCCATTTCCTTGAGCTGGCGCAGCAGCTCGAGCTTCTGCTTTCCACTGATCGCGCCGAGCTGCTCGAGCGTGTTGAGCTTCTCCCGCTCGAGCTCGACGTCCGCGAGGCGTTCCGCGCGATCGCGGTCGACCACCATTTCGCGCAGCCGGTCCTGCTGCCTGGCGCGCTCTTCGGCGAGCTTCATTACCTCGGCGTTGGCCTGCCTGTACTCTTTGGACTCCTGTCCGTAGCGCTCTCCGATACGGCGCGCCGCCTCGCCCGCCAGCTCGATCCGCTCGCGCGTGCCCTGCTTATGGCGCTCGATGCGGGCCTTGATGTCCGCAATCTCGCCCTCGAACGCCTCCTTGCGGATCTCCCGTTCGACCGCGTAATACTTTTTCGCGACCGCGGCCTTTTCCTGCGTCGAGAGCTGCTCCTCGTCGAGGATACGCTTCCAATAGTCGCGCTCCATCGCCCGGCTGAACTGCTGGAAGCTGCCCTGCTCCAGCTGCATGCGGTCGTACGCGTCGCGCTGCGCGGCGAGCTGGGCTTCCCATTCGCTGACGCGGGATTCTTTCTTTTCCTCCTTGGGCGTGTACGTCCTCGTGCCGCCTTTCGGGCCGGCGCTGCCCTGTCCCTGCTCTTCGCCGAAATCGAACAGCGCCGCGATGCGCGCGCGGGTCGTGTCCCCGGACTTGAGGATCTCCTCGAACTCGTTCTTCCACATCCCGCCGATGTTTGCCGGGATGCGCTTGAGCCGCGCGCCGGCCTCGGCCCAATGGCCGGTGACGGCCAGCGCCGCCGCTTCTGCGAGGCCGGCAAGCGGTTCGATCGCGGTAAACAACAGCGCGGTCAGCGCCCGCACAATGACGTTGATCCCGTTGTGGACCGCGTAGAGCAACGTGAGCAATCCGGCCAACGCGCCGCGCATGCCTGTCACGGCCGCGGGCCCGATCGAGGCCAGCCATTGCCCCAGATCCGAGAGCACCGGCATCAACGCCTGGCCGATCCGGTTGGCGAGAGCCTCGCCGACGTCCTTGACATCGTTCATCGCCCGCTTGAATACAAGCGCACGCTCGGCCCCTTTCGGGCCGACGGTCATTTCCAGGGCCTCGGCTTTCTGGCGCGCTTCCTCCATGATCGCCGGCGTGAGCTTCATCAGCTTCTGCACTTCGGCCCATCCCTTGCCGAAGAATTCCGTCGAGGCCAGATTGCGGTCGGTACCGGCCTTGAATTGCAGCAGGGCGTTGAGCGTGTTCTGCATCACGCGCTCACCGTCGAGCAGCTCGCCGTTCGAGCCGCGGGTTGCCACGCCGAGCTGGTTGAACCGTTCCTCGCCCTCGCGCAGCTTCATGGTGAGCTTGCCGATGGCGCCGGAATAGAGCTCCGTGTCGGCACCGATGTCCCCCAGCGCGATCCGCAGGGCGCTCGCCTCCTGGGTGGTGATGCCGAGCATGCGCGAGAGCTTCACCACCTCGCCGGTCGCCGCAGCCGTTCCAGCGATCATCTTGCCAAACAGCGCGCCGCCTCCGAGTACAGCCCCGACCGCGACGACCATGCCTTTCATCTTCTCGACGGCCGCTTTGATGCCGTCGAAACGGGTGTTGATCTCCTGGACGGCCCGGCCGGCATCCTGCCCGATGTTGTAGAACGATTCGCGCATGCCGGACTGCATGCGCTGGCTCTCGGTCAGCGCTTTTTGCGCCGAGGCTTCCATCGCCGCGTTGAATTGCGAATTGTCCGCGGTGATCTCGGTGCGGAATTCGTTCTTCGCTGCCATCGAGCGCCCCAAATGAAACGGGCCGCACCCACGCCGGCGCGGCCCGTAAACGAGAAAGCCGCCCGCAGGCGGCCCGGAAATTCAGCAGGAGATTACGTCAGCGGCGCTTACCGCGTCCGACCAGTGCCCAGATTGCGAGAAACAGGGCGAGTCCGAGGATCATCGCGAAGTTCTCTGCACCCCGCGCGTCGCTCGGAACGAACGGAAACACCCAGGCCTCGAGCAGCCCAAGATAGCCGGGCTTGATCACCGCCATCAGCACCATCGCGGCCACCAGGAACGCTACGATCCCCACCAATCCCCTTACCAGGTAGACCAGGCTGCCGGCGGCGATTTCAACGAGTGTCGAGGAGAGCCTCATGAAGCCATCTTAGCTTATTTCCCGTCCGTTGCAAGCATGTCCAGAATCTCGCCCGTCCTCTGTACCTGCCGCTGTTCCAGCGCGCCGGCAGCGCGTCCGCGGTAGCCGAAATACCCGGCCACCAGGACATGCACCGGCGGGTTGACATGCCAATAATCCGACAGCGCTTCGAGCCGCACGAGATCCATCTGCTCGTCGACCTCGTCCCAGGTCCATCCGAGCGACTGGCACAGGTGGGCGGTGATCCGCTCCCAGTCCGGGATCCCGGCGGCTACGCCTCCCCCGCGCCCGCCCCCCGTTCGAAGCCTGCGATCCTGAGCACCGCCTCGAAAACCTGCGGCAATTGCGCGAAATCGAGCGCCTCCGCGAGTGCGTCTTCGGAGAAATCCGGGTAGTTGCGCCGGATCGCCAAGTACACGATGTCGAACATGGCCTCCAGATCCTCGATGCCGGCCTGTGTGGCGTTGATTTCTCCGCGCAGCGCCCGACTGAAGAACGCGCGGTGCTTCTTGATCGCCTTGAAGTTGATCGGCGGAATCAGATACTCGGTTCCGCCTATGTCGATTTTCGTACCGGCGATCATGCGGCGCTCTCCTCGATGTGGGCGAGCAGCGTTTCAGCGCCCCCCGTCGTGTGGACGATCCGCCGGTAAAGCAGCGGCTCGCGGAAACTGACAAACTTCTCCACCGCGTCCAACACCCGGGCGCGCTGATCGCGTACGAAAACGGCCCGATTGCGCGCGTAGAGAGCGATGTCCGCCGCCGTGAGGTAGTGCGGCAAGGCCGTGAGGACGCGATCGAGTACCGCTTCCGCCTGCGCGCGCGGCACACCTTCAGCCACCACCTTGCGGCCGCGCAGGATGGCGATCGCGATCTCGCGCTCGCCGTCGTCCCAGCGCTGGATCGCGCCGAGCACCTCCATCACCAGGGCGCGGTTCTGCCGCGCCTCCGACAGCGCCGCGCACGGGAAGAACGGCACGCAGTGCACGAGCACGTACTCCTGCACGCGGCGCATGGCCTCGTGGAACACGGCCAGGCCTTCCGCCTCTGGCAGACCGCCTGCGGCCGCGGCGCGGACAGGATCCACGCCATTCAGCAGGTTGCGCAGAACCAGGGCTTCGTTCTCGGTCACGTCAGCTCGCCTCGGCCAGGCTCCAGGTACCGATGTTGTTGCCCGAATCGGCCATGGAAGCGAATTCGAACTCCGGCGTTTCGAAGTCCTCGAGCTTCGACCCGAGCCCGAGCTTTGAGGCCACGTTCGAATTGAGGGTGAGCGTGTGCCGCAGCGTGCTGAAGGCCTGCGTGAACACGGCCTTGAAGGTCGGCGCCACGCCGAGCAACTGGTTGGCGATCGAGATCTTCTCGCCAGTGGCGGCGATCGTGTACGTGTAGTCGATCTTCACCACGACGGCGTTCTCGGTCGCGTTGAAGCTGTACACGCCCGCCGATACGGAGTACTGCCCGACTGCCGGCGCCGAGGCCACGCGCGTGAAAGGCAGTCCGGTGGCGCTGTAGCGCACGCCCAGGTCCTCGACGAAGGTCGCCGAGTTCGCGACCGTCACGGCGGCCGTGGCGATGGTGCCGGATTCGTCGATTGCGACCGAGGTCTGCCCGGCTGCCTTGGTGCCGTTGAAGAACAGGCTGTTGGCGATGCGCCCGGAGAGCTGCGCGAACTTCGCCTTGCAGGCGATCTTGCCGGTGCCGCGCGCGACGGCGAGCGGAAACTGGTAGCCGCCGTAGAGCTCCTTGTTGCCGAACGAAAAGTCGACCGAGCATTCCTGCATGGCGCCGAAACGCGGCGGCGTGGGGTTCGCGCCCGAGTCGATGCCCCAGAGAGTGCCCGAACCGAAACCGTATTGCATGATGTACCTCCTGTCGAGAAATCGAAAATGCGGTGGATGCGGCCGGCGGCCCTATGCTGCAGCGGCGAGCAGTGCCTTCAGCTCTTCCTTCGCCGCGTACACGACGTTGTAGAGCTCCGTGTTGCGCGAGAGCGGGCTGTTCTGCAGCCGCTCGTTGAACCAGCGGTCGACGATCGCCGCAGTCGCGTTCGCGGCGGCCGGAGCGCGCGCTGCGGCTTCCGGCGTGGTCTGTTCCTTGAGCATGGCGTCTCCTTCAGGGCTGTTTGGTGATGTCGTCGGCAAGCGTCAGGAAGCGGAACGCGTACTTGAGCGTCCGCTTTCCAGGAGTCGCGTCGCCGGCGTCCGCGATCCAGTCCTGGTCGGTGAGCCGCACTCGGGCGATCCTCAGCCCGGAGGCGGCGTAGTTGCGGCGCATTACGAGCGGATGGATCAGCACCGCGTACGCGTCGGCCTTGGTTTCCCAGACGTCGCCGCGCACGTAGATCGACACGCCGATCGACAGCTCGTTATCGTCGATCTCGTCGGAGAACGTTCGCTGGGCGTTGTCCAGGGTGACGATGTTGAGGGTGTCGCCCTCGTCGGCGGAGATCGCGTCCTCGCGCGCCCGCTCGACGCGCGTGCCGACGCCGGTGACGGCGTTGTACAGCGCGGTCTTCACCTCGTCGGCCACGCGCTCGAATATCGACGCAGCCATCAGCTCCCCTTGCGCAGCTTCGCCTCGAGCAGGCTGCCGTCGAGCTTGCGGCGCGGATTTTCACGCAGCGTGTAGTCCTGACCGTCGATGCGGACCACCTCGTCGCGCTTGATGCCGACCAGCAGGCTCGCCGGATACTCGATGGCGTAGTCCGTCGATAGCACCTCGCCGGAAAGCACACCGTCCTCCGGCGCGTGGAACCGCACCTGCGGCGTCTGCGTCGGCCCGCCGCCGGACGGGGTCCATGCGGCCTCCTTGAGTATGCCGGCGCGCGCGAAGGCCGCGAAAAACTGGTCGGTGGTCAACATGGCAGCGAAGGCGGCGCGGGCACCTGGCGGCGCCCGCGCTATCAGCCCTCTGGCCCGGTTACGTGCGCTTGCCGAGCAGCAACGTCTTCGGCCGTGTGCAGTAGGACAGGCCGTTCATCTGCACCTCGAGGTTCACGCCCTTGCCGTTCTGCATGTCGTACTGACGCGCGTAGCGCGGCAGGCCGAGCGTGTTGACCGTCTCGATGTAATCCGCCGGCCCGTACACGGTGCGGAAGAGCCCCGGCACGCCGACCGCAAAGATGTGCACCTTGTCGGTGTTCACGAACGCGCTGCCGCCCACCGCGCCGCGGTAGTTCTCGAAGCGGATGCCGCCGTAGTCGAGCATCTGGAACGCCGACGTTCCGCGCAGTTGCGATGCCTCGGCCTGGTTCAGGAATGTCTCGCGCACCTCCTTATGGGCGATCAGATCGTCCCAGAACGCGTCGCCGCAGAACGCATAGATCCCCTGGTACGGGATGCCGCCCAGGTTGTTCGCGACCAGCCGCACGGCCGCCGTGCACACTTTGCGCACGGCGCCGCTCGCCGGGGCGGCATTGTCCAGGTCGAAGTCGATCTCGGCCTCCTGCGACACGCCGAATTCCGTGAACAGGTTGTAGAGCGTGCTGCCGTCGCCGTTCAGGATGGTGCCCTTGATGGCCCCGATCCGCTGGTACTCCAGGGTCGGGTCCAGCTTCAATTGCACGTGCTGGCCGAGGCGCATGTTGACCATGTCGAACACCGTCTGCAGCACACTCTCCTGGCCGAACGCGCGCACGCCCTGCACTTCCTCGGCATAGATCGCATCGTCGTGCTGGTAATGCGGGATTGCGAGGATACGCGCGGTGCGCTTGTCCTTCGCGGATGTTTCGCCGGGCCCGCCCCGCGGCGTCGGGTTGATGATCTTCAGCTCGCCGGCGACCTCCTCGATCATGATGCTCGTCACGGGCACACCGGTTTCCGCCCACGTGATGACCTGGCCGGCGCGGCCGGGGATGAACGGCAGCTTGTTGACCGCGTCGGTCAGCGCGATTACGCCGAAGGCGTCCTGCTTGAAAACGTCGAGCATGCCGATGCCGACGATGGCGAGAGCCATTCCACCGGTGTGGTCCGGATGGATCACGCCGGTGGCGCTGAGGATGACCGCCAGAAAGACGGCGGCGCACGAGAAGAATTTCATGTTCATGAAACGCATGGTATGTCTCCTGAGGATGTCTGGACGATCCGCGCCGCTAGCGCAGGATGATTCCGAGGGCCGCCAGTTCGTCCGTGGCGAGGGCCTTCTCCGCGGCGCTGGCCGCGGCGGGCCAGGTGAGCTCGGTGGTGATCACCTCGGCATCGCGCGCAATCACCGCGCACGGCGCGGCCGCGGTGCTCGCGTTGCAGTCCGCGACCAAGATGGCCGCCGCGTGCTGGCTGCCGTCGAGCGCGGTCAATCCCAGCAGCGTGAAATAGCCTGCGGCCGTGGCGATGTTGATGGTGAACTTGTCGCCCAGAACGAAATCCGCCGTGCCCGGCGCGATGACGAACTTGATGTCGTCGGCGAAGATGGCGGTGCCGAGCACGTCGCCCAGCACGACGCCCTCCGGATTCTCCACGCGGAACGTACCCACCGCCCCTGCCGTGGCGACCAGGATGCAAGTCGCAACGTAATTGCCGGGCTCGGCCCCGGCGAGCTTCGGCGTGGTCGCGTCCAGCGTGAGCGTGCCGGTACCGGTGTTTCCGGCGCCGGAGACGGCGGCGCTGCCCAGCTTGATCTTGCCGAGCACCGTGCCGGCGCCCAGGTTCTGGCCGCTCGCGAGCGTGCCCTTGTCGCGCGAGCGGTTGCCGCTCGCTTCCGAGAGCAGGAAGCCGCTCGCGTGGGTCTTTTCGGTCAATGCCATGTCAAACTCCTTTTCTGATGGATGAGATCGTGGTGTTACCGGCTGCCGCGCCGCCGGCCGGAGGTTCTACTGCACCGTCTGCGCCGACCCGGCGCGTGCCGCGTAGATCGCAGCCGAGTCCAGGCGCGGCTTGCTGCCAGCGGCGGGTTCGCCCGTGTCGGCGCCGACGCTGGGGTTCTTCAGCGCCGCCATCGCGCCGGCGAACGAGCTGGCGGTCTTGTCGGCTTCCTTGGGCGCCGCGGCGAGCAGCTTGGTCGCCGCCTCCAGCGTGCTATCCGTCTCCAGCGCCAGGTGCAGTGCGAGCTTGCCGCGGCCCGCTGCCTCCGAGTTGCCGAGGATGCCGGCGATGCGCGTCCGTTCCGCCTTCGCACCTTCGATGCGGCCGGCCTCTTCGCCTTCGCTTCGCGCCGCCGTGCGCGCGGCGGCGATCTGCGCGTCCACCTGCGCAGCGCTGGGTTGTTCGGCGGAAGGTTCGGTGGCCGCCGCTTTCTTCGGTTCGCTCATCGTGGTCTCCTTGCGGGTTGAAAGACGGCGTGCGGCCAGCCGCATGCCGGTGAACTCGGATTGCTGCCGCAGATCGCTCTCCAGCGCCGCGACGGTTTCGGCGAGGGTGGCGATGCCGTCGACATACCGTCCCTCGAGCGCCGCCGGCGGCGTGAGCAGGCCGGCCTGCGTGGCGCGGACGGTGGCCTCGCTCAGGTCGCGCATCGCCGCGACGTGCTCGCGGAACATGAGGCCAAAGCGATCGACTTCCGCCTGTAGCCATTTGCGCGCCGGATCGGAAAGCGGCTCGTGCGCGTTGCCGTCGATCTTGCGCGCGCCGTCGTACACGAATTCGAACGTATAGCCGTCCCGCGCGTCGCGCGCGGACTGGTCAACGTGCAGCGCGACCGCGCCGATCGACCCCACGCCGCCAGTGATCGGCACGTACACGCGATCGGCCGAGCAGGCCATCCAGTAGCCCGCCGAGTAAGCCTGCTCGTTCACGCTCGCCCAGAAAGGCTTCGTCGCGCGCGCCGCGACGATGCGGGCGGCCATCTCGACGATGCCGTTGCCCTCGCCGCCGGGCGTGTCGAATTCGAAAAGCCCCGCGCGAATGCCGGCGTCGCCTGCCGCGTCCTCGATCATCGAAGCGACGCCGTCGTACGATGTGAGACCCGACATCGCGTCCAGCCAGCTGCCGCGCTGTACCAGCGTGCCGAGCACCGGGATGATCGCGATCCCGCTTTCGGTGACCGCGTAGGGCTTGTCGTCACGTCGCTGCAGGGGGATGCCGGCGTACGCGATCATGCGGCGCTGGTGCGCGCGCTCCGCGGCCGCGCGCGGATCCTCCTCGCCATCCTCCATCAGCGATATGGCGCCGGCGTCGAGCTTCTGGCCGCTCAGCCGAGCACGGAACACGCGCTCGATCACCTGCGCCTTGTCCGGGTGAATCAACAGCGGCGTGCCGTACAGGCGCGCCCAGAGCTGCGGATAACGCATCGCCGGTCTCCTAAAGCACCGAGGCCGCCTCGGGGGCGGCCTCGCTGGGTTGGCTGGGCGCGGCGGGCTTGCCGCCGCCGCTGTCGGGCGGAGGATCGGGCTCGTTCATTTGGCGCCCGACGGCCGCGCGCGTCGCTACCGAGCGCTGCGTGCTGGGCAGCAGAAACTCCAGCTTCAGGTCGCGGATGCGCGAAATCTCGATCGCGCGCTGCTCCAGGACCTCTTCCCAGTCGAGCCCCTGCTCGGCGCACTCGTCCTCAAGGGTCGAGAGCAGGTTGTCCATGCGCAGCTCGGCCGCGAGCGCTTCCTTGGCCGGATCGACCCAGCCGCGGCCCGGGCCGATCCAGCGCGCACGCGTGTACGCGGCCATGTTGTCGTAGAAGCCGGGCGCGTCGACCAGGCCGGCATTGACGGCCTCCTCCAGCCATATCGTGTACACGGGCGCCATGAAATAGGTCGCGAGCCACTGGCGGCGGCCCTTGAAGAAGCGCCAGGCCTCGAGCAGGGCCGCGCGCGCCGACGAGTAGTTCGTCTTGGAGAAATCCTTCATCAGCAGCTCGTACGGCATGTTCAGCCCGGCCGCGATGTGCCGGAAGATCGTCGTGACGAACGCCTCGAAATTCTGCGATGGCCGCCCGGGAGTGAAGCCGGCCAGCTTCTCGCCCAGCCGCAGCGGGATGATCATGCCCGCGTTGAAATCGACGCCGGCGCGGCCCCGCGTTGAAAGCCCCTCCTGGTAGTTCTTCAACGCTTCGGGGTTGTTCTGCAGCAGCTCGATCAGCCCCTCCTGCTCGATCGACGATTCCGCGACCATCGCGACCATCGCGTTCACCACGGACGCCTTCAGCTCCGCCCCGGTAAGATCGCCCAGCACCTTGAACTGGCGCATTACCGCAGCGAGCGCGGGCTTGCCGCGCGATTGGCCGGCGCGCTCCTTGTCGTGCACGTGAATCACGCGCATCCGGCCCCAGGGCGTACGCGCCGGGATGCGCTCCCAGTCGTACGAGAAGCGGCCCATGTACGTATAGCGCTCGCCCGGGTGCGTTTTCTTGATGTGATAGGCAACCGGCTCGCCGTACGCACCGAACTCGATGCCGCCGCGCAGGCCGTCACGGTCCGGTGCGTAACCGGGATTGCAGAGCCGGTCCGGCTCGACCACCTGCAGACGCGTGCTGAATTGCGCGTACATCGGCCGGGGATCCGGAATCCACAGCGGCAGCACCAGCCCGGCGCCGTTCAGGAATCCGGAGCGGAATACCTGTGTGGTGATGCCGTCGCCGACGAGCTCGTGCGCCGCGTCGCACGCCGTAGTGGACCACCAGGTGCGAAACAGCGCCTCGGTGCTGTTCGCCCATTTCATCGCCCATTCCTTGTCGCGGCCCAGAAGCCGGTAGTCCGGCCGCGCCGAGAGCCGCAACCCAGTCCCGACGATGTTGTCGGCCTGCGTCTGCAGCGCGCCGCCGGCGACCCCGTGGTTGCGGTCCAGGTCGCGCGAGCGCGACATGATCGTGCCCAGTTCGGGCAGCAGATCGGCATCCGCCGAGCCCGGGAACGGGTTCCACCGCCTCAGGTCGGGGTGCGTGCGCGAAGCCGCGTTGTACGCTTCGGCGCCCACGCGCGGCGCCTGGCCTCCGGAGAGCTTGCGGCGAAACCGGGGTGTGACCATCACAGGTCCACCGTGAGTCCGCGCCGGCGCTCCCCGGAAACCGTGCCGCCGAGCGAGGCGATTTCGGCGCGCAGGCTCGATATGTATGCATCGAGCCGCGCCGCCTCGGCGCGCGTGTACGTCACACGCATGTCGCCGTGTCCGACCGACTCCTCGGTCGAGCCGGTCAACAACTTGTGGCGCGCCGCTTCGGCCTCGGATAGCCGGGTCTGCAAGGTGCTCAAATCGGCCATTCACTTTTCCTCGTCAGTAAGGCAGTCCGCTATCGGTGGCCTGGTGGGCGCTACGATCAGCGTCCGGCATGCGGGTGCGCCAATCGTTCTGCACCGGCGGCGATGCGACCGGTGGTGCCGCCGCCGGCTCAGGCGGTGCAACCGTCTGCGCTCCGGACACTTCTGCCTCGGCAAGCATTTCCTCTTCGGTCCGCCACGGCTCACCGGGCGCGCGCGGATGTGCTCCGGCTGCAGCTTGCGCCGCCAGCAGATCGGGCTGTTTCAGGCGCTTCTCAATGTCCAGCCACTGCGCCTCGGTCATGAGGTTGATTTTCAGCCTGCGCGCCGCGTGTAGCGCGTACACCTCCGTATCCAGGCCTTCGTTCCTCACGCCTTGCTTGCATTGCCAGTAGAGCCTGTTGCGCGGCCGGCCCTTCATGGGGGCCTTCACTTCGGACGTCACCTGCGCAAACCAATCACCGCGGATGCCCCGATACCAGTGCATGCGGCCAGGGCCGTTTCCGGTCAGCCGCAGACGACCGCCGTGCTCCCCGAATCCGATGATCAGGTCCTTGGCGCGCTCCGTCCCGACCTGGTACACCTGCAGGCCGTAGCGCGACGCCTTGGTCTTGCGGCCCGGGTCGATGGGACGCGGCACGCGATAGATCTCTCCGGGTTCAACGCCCTTCACCGCCATCACGCCTCGCTGGCGAAGCCGGCGGCAAAACCAGTACACGGCATCGGACGTGTTGCCGTCGCCGGCGTCGATCGATGCCGCTTCGACGTGCAGCTCGGCGCCGCTCGCATGCCGGTACGGCCGGAACAGGAACCGCTCGAGCTCCGTCCACACCTCGTCGTTGTGGTCCACCGGATTGCCGTGGATCTCGCCCCAGTACACGCGCCAGGACTCCTCTCCGCGGCCCCAGGCGATCACCGCGACCGCGATCCGGTTGCCCTGCACGTCCGCGCCGAGCGTAAGGCGCAGGCCACCCCAGGGCACGGTCAGTTCCGGATAGTCCTCCGAGCGCTTTTCCAGCGACTCGACGTCCGGCGCCGGCGACTTGTACTTAAAGGCCAGCCCGAGCTGGTTGTTCCAGAACTCGACCAGGCCGGTGATGTCCCCCTGGCTCTCCTTGTGCTTGGCCTCGAGATACTTCTCGACCAGGCGCGGCAGCGCCGCACCCGGCGCGCTGCTCATCAGATCGCTGACGTAGAACCCCGCGATCCCGTTGAACGGCGCCGTCGCAACGTAGTGCCCGGCCCGTGAATTGCGCGCGCGCTCCGCGTCGCTCCACTCTCCGCCGCAGTGCGGGCAATCAATGCGCGCCGATTCCGGCACCGCCTTCCCGTAGATCGGATGATTGCGTTGCTCATCCTCGCTCCACTTCACCAGCGGCCACGACTCGCCGTCGAGCGGCACCAGCTCGTTGCAGTGATGACAGGGCGCGTACCACTTGCGCTTGTCGCTGAGCTCCATCTCCGCTTCGATCGACGACAGCTCGGAGAGCGTCGGTGATCCGCCCATCACGCTGAACGCGTCGAAGTAGGACTTCAGCCGCTCGAGCAGCAGCTTCACCGTGTTGCCCTGGCCGCGCACGTCGCGCTCGCATTCGTCCGGTTCCTCCACGAACGCATAGCGTGCAGACGAGGACTTCACCTCGTCCGCAGAGTGCGAATGCACGAACTTGAGCCAACCACCCGGGAACAGCTTGAACGTCTGCGTGATGCCCTTCTCGCGGCTGGTGAGGGGCACCTTCTCGCGAAGCACCGGGGTCTCCTGCACCATCGGCTCGAAGCGTTCGAGGTTGAACTCTTTCGCCTTCTTCTCCTTCGGGAAGAGGACGATGATCGGCGCCGCCATCACCGCGATGATGTAGCCGATGAGGTTCGCCAGCACGCTCTCCGACCAGCCGGCCTGCGTGCTCTTCATGCACCGGATACCCCGGACGCCGGGCTCGAAGAACGCGTCGATGATCGCGCGCAGGTGTGGGAAGAGCGCCCAGGAGAATTTCCCGGACATCTCGGCCGTCATTGACGCGATGCGTCGATGCTCCTGCGTCCACTCAGACGGAGGGATTCTTTTCGTCGGGGTGAGCTTCGCCCATGCCCGGCTGAGCATCTCCTTCAAGGTTTGGTTTCGGGTCATCGCCGGCGATCCTTCGCAGGAAGCTTGCGGCCTCGTCGGCGGCCGCGCCGGCGAGCAGCTGCTCTACTTCCCGCTGCATGTGCTCGCCGTTCATTCCTAGCTTGGTCAGAAAGTCGGCGAACTCCGTCTTGAGTACCTCGCGCTTAGCCTCGATTCCCGGCGTCGCCTCCAGGATGCCGGCGAGCCGCGACGGTTGGCTGTGCATGAACGCCGCGGCGGAAAGGACGCGATCGTGCCAGGTCGGCTCGATCTCGTCGGCCGGAATCAGGGTGCCCCGCTGCACCGCCAGGTCGAGCTCGAGCTTGTCGCCCTGCAGTCGTGCTAGCCGGTCCTTCTGCGATTCGGTTCCTGAAACCTTGGCCAGCTCGCGCTCGATCCGCCACGCGATGGCTTCGCTCGTGTCGTACGCGTTCGCTTCGCCCCGCGCTCCGCGCTTCTGCACCGGCATCCCTTGCTTTTGCCACTCCCAGAGCGTCACGTCCGACACGCCCATGATCTCTGCCAGTTCGGTCTGATTAACAACTTTACCCATCACCTGACCTCAGACCAGTTAACCCCTCAGCAATGTGGTATGACTGAGAGCGAAAGGTGGTGTTTTTACGCGTGAGCCGTCTAACCCCTGGAAGGACCCGCGGGTCCACTACCCGCCTTATCGCGCGCGACTGAGCTCGATCTCGTTCGCGATATTGCGCATGACGATCGGGATGATCTGTCGCGTTACGATCGACTGCATGTCGTAGCGCGAACGCAGGGAGATCCGACGTCGAATGATCGCAATCGGTGTGAGCCCGCGATCGTTAAGCTTGATCTCGAATCCGCTCGGCCGGCGCTTGGTCCCTTGAAACTTCGAGCGGAATCGCTTCTGCACGCGGGTGCCTGCCCCTACGCCACCCCGGCGCGATTCGTTCATGAGCGGCTTGGCATACAAGATGCCCGCCTTCGCCACCAGCAGCTTCTCGCGATGCAACCAATCGATGATCGAGTAGAACCTCTTCGCTCCGATCCGCGCGCCCATGCGCGTATTGATCGGGATCAGGAGTGCGCTTCTACCCCGCGGACCAATGGAACCGCCCGTGACGTGTAGCCCGAACCCACTCGCGATGTTCGTGATGACCATCGACGGTGCGCTGCGCACCGAGATGCGCCAGGTTCGCAGGAAACGCTCCTGCTTGACCTGGAATGCCTTGCGCATCTCAGCCTTGAGCACGTCGCGCACGGGCTCCTTCGCCGCGCGCATGCCAGCCTTCGTCCCACGGTCGGCCTCGCGCTTGGTCGCGGCCATGCGCGTTTGCAACGTGGCGATGTTGTTCTTGATGTCGAACCTGATCATCGCCACCAGGAATAAAAAAGCCCGGGCACCCTGCGATGCACGGGCAACTCAGAGGAGGAGAAGTGCGGGCTTGTGCCCACCCGCCGAGGTACAACACCGATAAAAAAACCCGAGGCGCTCATCGCTGACTCGGGTTTCTTGAGGGCGAGCGAAGATGTCCGCTTCCGTCGGGCCCACCGTATTGTTCTTATGGCCCGTTGGACAACTGCGCCCTGCTTGAGGTGCAATTTATACGCTACCCCAATTGAGCATGCAAGGGCTTTTTGAGCCGCCGGGCAATTGATGCAAGCCACGACGTTGCCATAGCGAACCGCCGCGGCCAGTGCGCCTCAAACAAGGCGAGCGAAATCCCGAGCGCCTGGGCCCGCTCGCCTGACCTGTACCGCGGCCGCCTGCTCCCGCCGCACCCTCTGCACGTCACGTGTCGGACATTCGGGTCACCGAACGCGCGCGGCCGGCGAGTCGCGCCGCCGCGCAGCAGCTCTTGCACGCCGGTCCCCCCACACGCCGGGCATCTATCGGCCAACCATTCATAGAGCACCCGCGCGGCGAACAGGCGCAGCACTGCGTCCTCCACGTGTGCTCGATGGCGGCGCCAGTAGGATTGCAGCGCCATCCATTGCACGAACAGGTGTACCGCGTCGAGTGCCGTGAGCGGTGTCGCGTCGCTCGCGAATTTCAGCCGCCAGAGCAGCGGTGCCAATCGAGCCTCGATCCTGTCGCGATCAACCGAACGTGGCACATCCTGCTCATCGCTGGATTCGCACCCAGGACCATCGGCATTCTCAGCGATGACCGCACAAGCCCCGCCAACAGCCGCCACGCGCTGGAGCGCCCAATCGTGGCCCAGCTCGGTCGTCAGGCTGGATGTGTTCCACGCCACACCGAGCTGCTCGTCCACACCCGGCCTAGCCCCCGGCTTGTCGTCTATCGCGCCCATTCGCCCTCCGTCGAATCCTTGACAGCCCTCGACACCCTCGACATACCCTCGACACTTCCAACCCACTGTTTTCTTTCTCTCTGTCGAGAGTGTCGAGGGTGTCGAGGGATAAACGCGCGCGCGCGTGATCGCGCGCGTCCGCGTGCGTCCGCGTCCGTGCGCCTGGACGCGCGGACGCGCGGACGCGCGCTCGCGTATACGCGCGCGAGGGGTTTGACCCTCGACACCCTCGACACATCGATTCGCGTCAATAGGTTGCGCCACTTATCCACAACCCTCGACACTCTCGACATACCCTCGACACCCTCGACACCATGACCGCCGCGCGAGGCGATCCCGGCCGGCGCCGCGACGCGCCGATGGCGTGAGAACCCGTTCGGCCATGTTTCAGCCGCCATCAAAATGCCTCCTCCTGTCCGTAGCCGCTGCCTGGCTCCGCGGCATAGATGTCGTCCCGGAGATACAACTTGAGTGCGTGGCGAAACTTAGCCACCCCTTCCACGATTCGCTGGCGTTCCGCCGCCTCCGAGGAAAACGCATCGCCCATGACAAACACGCGGCGCATGCGGATCTCCTCCTCCTTCGGCGTACCCACCAAGGCGATCTCCTGCCGGCGGTCCGGATCCGGCACGCGCTTATCCATGCGCCGCACCCCGTTCAGGCTCATGAAGTTCGGCGCGAAGCGATTCAGGCTCTCGGGCATCTTGTGGCCCGTTCGCGCGCACCAGACCGTGTACGCCTTGTATACGTCGGTCACCAGGGCCGGGCAGTACGGCAGCCCGAGCACGCCCTCCTTGACGTCCTTCCAGAAGAGCTGCGAGGGCGCCATGCCGATCTCGATCAGGTCGCGTTTCGCTTCAGTGAAGATGGGCTTGGTGTGTTCATTGAACTCGCCGACGTCCAGATCGAGCAGCCGCTGATATAACGCGGCCACGCCGCCGGCGGCGATCTCGGCGCCGACGCGCTTGTAGAATTCCTCCGGCCGGGTGTTCGGCGTGCGGATCACCATGTAGCGCCTGTCGCGCGGGCCGATCTTGAGCGGCTGCAGCTCATTGGACAGGAACACCATGTTCATGTGGTTGCGCTCGTAGCGCTGGTCGACCATCTTCGGGTTGATGTAGACCTCGGCCTCGGTGATCATGTTCTTCAGCCGGCCGACGTGGTGCGACATCTCCGCGCGCGTCACTACCTCGTTCGCGATCACGAGGAGCTTCGCCGACTGCCAGGTGTTGAACTTATCCTCCAGCTCCGCCTGGGTGATCAAGGCGCCGTGACGGCCGAAAATGCCGCGCACCGAGTTCCAGAACATATTCTTTCCGGTGCCCTCCTCGCCGTACATCACCACCGCGGTCTGCATCTTCGCGCCGACGTGCTGGAGCATGTACGCGATCCAGTTCAGCACCCACGTCGTCGCGGGCGCCTCGTCTGATTTTTCCTCGCCGCAAAGGTATTGGAGCAGCTCGAGGAGCAGCTCGCAGGAACCCTCGCGCGATGGCTTTATGCCGAGGCCGCGGAATAGGTTGACCGTCGTCTCTGGATCGTTCGACCGCGTCGGATCGAACACCACCTGCTCCGGATCAATTACCCGCTTGCGCGGCGAGGCGAGCCAGCGGTTCACGGGCCCGCCGCCGAACATGAGCCGCATGTGCGCGATGCGGACAATGCGCCCGATATGACCGTCGTAGGCTGCGTCCGACGGATATATCTGCGTGAAGCGCCGCAGCAACGAGCCATGCAGCGCCCAGTCCGGCTCGTCGCGGCCGCCGCCCCCGCTACCGCCGGCAGAGCCGCTTGATGCGTTTACGCGGGCCTTGCCAGAGCGCGCGCCAGCAGCCTCGGGATCTTCCGCCGGAACGCCGTCGCGAACCGCCTGCATCAGCTCGATCGCGTCGCGCACCGCTTCGATCGCCTCGCCTACTTGCGCGCGAACCGGATCCAGACCTTCGGCGGCGTGCAGATCGTTGAAGTCAGTCGCCTTCGGCGCCTCGGGATCGGGAGAGAGTTCGCGCGCGGCGAATGCTGGCCAGACGACCCAGGCGTTGCCGATCTCCGAGCAAGCGGCCCAGGCCTTGGTCAGGCCGGCATTCGTCATCACAAAGGGCCGCGGCGCCGCTCCCTCGGTTTGGATCGCCCCCGTGAGCAGTTGGACATGCCGCGCGTCCTCCTGCATGTCCGCGCATACGGTCACCGCCCCATGTTTGCCGGGCAGCGTCTTTTCTCCATCCTTCACCCGATAGCGGGCGGTCACCCCGTGCTCGTCGCGCAACCGCTTGTTGAGCTGCGCCTCGAGGTAGGCATCATCGTCGCCAAGAAAGAGGATCGGTGAGCGCGGATACAGGCCCCGCACGATCCGCGCGACAGGCAACAGGTTGCCGGCGTCGAACGCCACGAACGCGGTGCAATCCCCATCGAGCGATTCCACTACCGAGGCGACCGTGGCCATGCCCTCGCCGATCAGGATGATCTGCCCGTCCTTCGGGTGCTTGCCGAGGCGGCAAGCGGCGCCGTCCTTCGCCATGCCCTTGTTGAAGCGCTTCTCGCCGTCCGGCGCGATCTTCTGCACCCCGACCAGGCGCCTCGCCCCCGTGTACCCCGGATCGGATTCCTGCTCATCGGTGACGTCGTAGCGCACCATCGGCACGAGCAATGTGCCATCGGCAAAAAACCGCAGCCCCTTGGGTAGCGCGATGCCCTTCTTTTCCAGGTAGGGAATACGCTCGCCAGGGGCGAGCATCGCGCGAGCTGCGTTCCATTGTTGCTGCGCCCGATTGGCTGCATGGCGCGCGCGCAGGGCGCGCCGTTCTTGCTCGCGTGCTTCCAGCTGCGCCTGCGAGCGCTGCAGCCGGCGCAGCTCGTCGGGCTCGATGCCGGACCAGTCCGTGCGGATCTTCTGTGCGCCGGACTCATTGCCGCGCCAGTATCCGAACGACCCCGCTACGTAACGCCTGCCGTTGCGCGCGAGGTACTCGCGCATCACGTACCAGGCCTTTTGCCGCGGCCCGAAGCGGTGGAATTTTCCGTCCGGAATCGGGTGACCCGCGGGGAGGCGCGGCATGTCCGCCGCGTACATCTGCTCGACTGCCTGGTCGAGCGTCGCCATCTACGCGGACTCCGCTTCGCGCCGCGCGGCGATCTCGGCCGCATGCGTGGCCCGCAGGGCGCGCGTTTGCCACAGCCGCAGCACGTGTGCCCGCACTTCCTCGCGCCATGCCTCGGGCACCTGCGCGAGCGCCGCCTGGCGCGCGACGCGGTCCTCGAGCGCCGTAATGCGCAGCGCGATCCCGGTCTTGGCGAAATGCAGGATCAGCTCGCGCCATTGCTCGGGGATACGCTCGAACAACTCAAGGCGTTCGGCCGGCGTATCGGCAGCAGCGATCCGCTCCGCGGCCCACCAGGGCGGACAGAACTCCGCCGGCAATCGCGCATAGATGCGCCGCATGGTGTGGATCAGCCCTGCGCCGCAGCGCGGCCCTTGGCCGTCAACTCGTAGCGGTAGTGGCTCCCGCCGGCGTCGCGCTCGAGCAGATCCGCGCGCGTGAGCTGGGTGACGAGACCGGATACATGCGTAACTGGCCGTTTGACGCCCGCGGCAATATCGCGCAACCGCAGCGGCCCCGATCGGCGCAGGAAGACTTTGAGGATCCTGCGCTTGGCCTCGCTGAGGTGCATTGCCTCTGTCGCCCCATTCTCGCGCGCCATCGGCGGCGTGAGCGGCCCGGATAGAGTCGTTTCGCCGCGCAGCTGCAGCTCGCCGATCAATTGGCCGAGATTCACGGCGAAACTCCAAGGCGCCGCAGTTCCTCGCGCACTGCCTGTGCTTCTATCGAGCCCCAGCGGATCCGCCGCTCTATCCCGCGTGCGTATCCGCGCAATAGTTCCTTCCGCTCCGGAGGATTCATCGAGTGCGTGCCAAGCTCACGCAAAAATTTGATTTCATCCCGGGCGGTCCAGCCGCCGGTTTTCGGCGGCAGCAGCGCGTTCGTCATTGTGTCTCCCTATTTCGCCACCGAGAGTGGGGCGCGGGTGAGTCGCTCGATGCGTTCAACCAGGCTTTTCTGAACACCAGTCGCCTGGATGAATAGGCGCTGCAGCTCGGCGATCTCGTCGGCCGGGTCGGTAGGCTGGACCGCGTAGCCGATCTCTCCGGCAATGAACTGCATCGGTGCGTGATAGCCCGCGTCGCGCGCCATCCGCAAGAGAAGTCGAACCTGCGAGAGCGCGAGCTTCTCTGGCCGTTCCGGGTTGAGGCAATCCTTGAGCCAGGCACCGGCTTTGTCCGGCGGAAGGTCGGGCCGCAATTCGTGGCCGACCACCTTCGTGCCGCCGAGCGTGCGCACCGCGTCGCGCAGCGCATCCAGCTCGTCTTCGTACATCGGGAGCGAAGGCTGTGGAATGTTCATGTCCGCCCTCTTCCGCAATTACTTTAAGTTGCGCGGAAGGGGGCGGATGGCCCCGGTCCGGGCAAAAAAATATCCTGTCGGCATGCGACCCTGCAAAAACGGGTGGAGGCCCGCTCCCATGGTAGATTTCAAGTTCCGCAACCTGTCACCTCGCCAAGGAAGGAGCCCCCGTGAGCAATTCAGAGTTCGATGTCGATCCGGCGATGATCGCAGAGCACCTGATCGAGTTGGCCGCGCGAACCGCAGTGCTGGAAAACGTTCTTCGCCACACCACGGCCCTGACGTTCTCGGCAGGCCCGGGAGGAGCCGCGGCGTTCGACGCCATGTCTTCCGTGATCATCGCCGACCTGCGATGCGGAACAGCCCCGCCAGGCACATCAGCAGAAATCGCCGAGGAGCTCCGAGTGCGATCGACAGCGCGCGCGCAGGCGTTCCTGCATCAGGCGGCAGAGATTCGGTGCGGGATTTCCGATGAACGCGGCGGACCCCTGGCAAACTCATGACGTTTGGATCGAGCAGCTCGCGCCGCATGCCTTTGATCGCCCGCGAATAGGCCTGCAGCGTCAATTCAGCAATCGGGGGTTGGTATCCTCCGGAACCGACGTCGTTCGTTCTTTCGCTCACGCCGCCTCCTTCGCGTCGCAGCCATCCGGCGTCTCTGGCGCGGTGGATTCGCAACCCCTTTCGCGAAGCTCGGGCGGCAGGTCGGCGCGCAGCGCCCCGCCTGTGACGACCTCGTATTCGATCTGATCGTCGGTCGGGATGCGCCCGCGCTTCTTCCACCCATGAACCCGCTGCCGATCGATATTCCGGGCCGCGGCCGCTGCTGCGGCCGTTTTGTAGTAGGCAATGAGATCGTCATAGGTCATCTCAATTCAAATTGTAAATGACTATTGACATCCAAGTCAACGGAGATTTACGGCTTTCGCCCTATCGTGGCGACATGCGAGCAAAAAAACGTCTTCCGGGTTCGCCCAAGGGCCAACCAAAGCCGGCGAAACGAACTGTTGATGCCGATTTCCCCAAACGCCTCGAGGCCGCATTCGCCCAGCGTCCGGGACTCTCGGTTCCACAGCTTGCGCGCGAGATCGGTTGCACTAGGGCCGTTCTGCACAATTATCTGAACGGCAAGAACAAGACCGTCGAGGCGCTGCTGCTATTCGCTCTGGCCGACGCGCTAGGGGTTGCAGCTCGTTGGCTGCTGCTCGGCGCGGGCGCAATGGCGAAATTCGAAGCCCTAACGCCGGATCAGGCGCGAGTGTTACAGACGTTTAGTCAACTCACGAACGAGGAGCTCCGCGATCATTGGATCTCGCAGGGTGAGGATTTGCTGCGGCTGCAGCCACCTCTTTTCGGAACGCCAGCCGATCCGTATACGGGCGCCAAGCCACCAACTGTTCACGAGGCCCCAATGAAATATCGTACGGAGAAGCAGAAATGATTCGTTCTTTGACCGTTGGCCTGTTGCTCACGCTCGCCGCGCCTCTCGTGGTGGCGCAAGGCGCAGATGTGGGCTTCGAAATAAAAGGCCTCGCCCCGGGCGTCGATATCTCCGCGATTGATACGTCCGCCTGCCGTGCCGTCAAGGATGCCGACTCGGGAGTGCCAGGTCTTTCATGCGACACGACGCTTGCTGGAGAAAAGGCAGAGCTGCGACTGCCGGTTCACGAGAAGAAAGTGGTGGCGCTTATTTTCCGGGTGGACAATGCGCTCATGACCCCGACGCTGGATGCGCTGACCCAAAAATATGGCCGCCCCGTCCAGCCCAATCGATACATCGAGGCCTTCAATTGGACGCGCGGCGATATATCGATGGCCATATCCAAGCGTCGAGTTGAAAATGGGTACACCCTGGTACTCGTCGATCTTGCATTGTTCAGGATCGCGCGAGCGGCCTCCGCGGACAAGGCGAAGAAGGATCTTTAGGTCCTCCGATCTAAGCTAATCGGCGGCGCGTAATGCAGCCATGGCGCTGGCGAACGGCATTCGTATGAAGCCGCTGTAAATAGGTGTTGACAGCCTGTCAATCTCTATTTACACTCTCCGCAATTTCCTCGTTTTGCGGAGGGCCCATGTCCCAGCACTACGCGACCACTCTTGCCGCCGCGATCCGCCGGCTGCTAGGGCTCAGTGCGCCGATAGCCGCTTCCGCGCGAATTGAGCCGAACGGACCATCCAACGCATCAGCTCGGCACTTTTGGGCTGACCTCCATCCTCAGCACTCTGCGCCAGGCTCCACAGATCATTCGCAAATGCTTCTCGCTGTTGATCGGACAGTGGACGCTGAATCGCAAACACCAGCGCCGCCAAAGCATCGCGGATCTCCTCGCTGCAGTTCGGCTCCTGCTTGGCCATTGGGCATCCCGGAATTTAACGATCCGGCCCGAGATTCTACGCGCGCGGAGGATCCTTCGTGACGGAGCCCCGCCTTCCCTTCCGCATCGCCTTCGCTGCCGCGATCGTGCTTGCCGTGCTCGGTCTCTCCGTGTACGCCTACCGCGACGAGATCGATGCCTGGGCACTCGCGGATTGGCGCGCCCTGCGCAACATTCAGCACACCACACAATCGTGCCTTCTGAGTCCCGGCCAGGTCGCCCACATCACGGTAAGCCTGCTCCCCGATGGCCAGCTCGTCGGTGACTGTCGCGTGTACGAGGGCCGCACCAGATGATCCCGACCGCACCCGCCGTCGTCCTCCCCGCGGCGTTGCCCGACGACATGACCCTCCTCGAGGCCGCCCAGCTCGCCACCGCGCGACACCTGCACCTGGTGTTCGACCATCACGATCAGCAGCAGAAGCTCACGCCGGTCGTAATGCCCTGGCATACGCGCTACGGCGTGCTCGATAAGTCGCTGCTCGAGGAAAGCGCATGAGCGACGCCGATCTGCTCGATGAAATGGACGCGGCGAACGCCATCGCCGATGCGCTCGACGAGGCGCGCGCGGCGCATCCGGAGGCGAAACTCGTGCACGTCACCGACCGACGCCATGGCGCCGTCTTCGTGTTGGCGATCCCGCCGTCCTCGCCCTGGCACGAGCTGTTGCCCGACCAGCAGACGGCGGAGATCCTGCCGCGTGCCGCGCCTGGGACGCAAACCCCATGAAATCCGTCGGCGCGATGATTAAACAGCTCACCGGCCTCCAGGGCACGCGCGACCTGACGCCCTGGGAAGAGCGGTTCATCGCCGACCTCGTGTCTCGCACGGCTGGAGGGCGGGATACCGCGAATCTCTCCGCCAACCAGGTCGACAAGGTCGAGCAAATCTACGCGCGGCATTTCGGAGACGCCGCGTGAGGCTCCTGATCCTGCACCTGGACGAACGCATGGAGCGCCAACTGAAAGAGCTGCTGCGGTTGCGCGACATGGCCGTTTCTGACCGCAATCTGCGCAACGCGATTGAGCGCGTCCTCGACGAACGCGTCCCCGAGCACCTGGAGCGCGCGCGTCACTTTGCCCTGCGCCAAAAAGTTGCCGCCCGGCGCGCCGACGACGTGCCTAAGCCTGCATGAGCGCCGTACACGTCCCGCTCACCGAGACCGAACGCGAAGAGCACCGGCAGATGCTCTTCGAATGCGAGCAATCCGTGCTCGCGCTGAACGGCTATCTGGCCGAGCTGCTCGTGCTGCGCCACCTGCTCGCCGCTTGCCGGCGCTACGACCGGCCGAGCTGCCATCGGTTGCCCGGCAGAGTGACGCAAGCACTTGCGCGCGTTCCTGCGCGCGGAGTGCCGGCGGATTGGGTGCAGGTGCAGGAACCGGACTTGCCACCGCTCGAACTTATCCCCGACCCAGAATCGAGAACGCCATGATGCTCCGCAGACTTCGCCTGGTCTTCGCCTACCGCCGCCAGCTCGGATGCAGTTGGAGGGTCGCGTGGGACAAGGCCGGCGCGTACGTCGTGCTCGACGAGCTGCTGCAAGCGGCGATCCTGGTGACCTCGGCTGCAGCTATCTGGCTCGTTACGCTCCCGCCGCCATATGGGCGATGGGGCTTCGTCGTCGGCCTGGTCGCCCAGCCGCTCTGGTTCGTGGAAACCACACGCCGGCACCAATGGGGCGTGTTCCTGCTCGCGATCTTCTACACCGGCGCATGGGTGCAGGGCATTTACAACCACTTCTAGGATCCATACGCAATGTCCACATCCACACCATCCGGCCACATTCCGGATCCCCGCTTCGACGAAAAGCGGCGCCTGTTTGCCGCCGTCGACCAGTTCGCGCTGCAGATGAAGGCGGCATTGATGCACAAGATCGACGCCGGCTACACAGGCTGGGACGATCCGCGCGCGCTGCCGCTCGAGGAGATGCATCGGCGCCTGCTCGACTGCGCCACAAAAGCACCGCTCGCTGTCGGCCAGGAAGCCGACTGCGCCAATTACGCGCTGTTCCTCTGGTGGCAGCGCACCCATCCCGTACCGGCCATTACCCCAGCACAGGAGAAACCATGAACGCGCCCGCCGTTGCATCCGCACCTGCCGCATCCGCACCCATCGTCCAGGCCCCAACGATCATCGGCATGCCCTTCGGGGGAGGCTTTTTCACCGGGCACATCCGGATCGGCGATCACGTGTACGCGGAGATCACCGCACCCAAGGCCGAGGGCGAGCTGCGCGGCCGCTGGAGCAAATCGCTTGATCGCGTCGAGGGCGCCCTGAGCTACTTCGACGGCCTCGCCAACACGCGCGCAATGGCCGAGGCCGGAAGCGAGATCGCCCAGTGGGCGCTCGCCGCCCGCATCGGCGGGTTCGACGACTGGCACATCCCGGCGCTCGATCAGCTCGAGCTGCGCTATCGTCATCTCAAGCCCGGGACGCAACGCAACTTCTGCTGGCTGCGCGACGGCATCAACCTCAACGCGGTGCCGAACACGCAACCATACACGCCCGAGGCGCCGGCGCAGACGGGCGTCGAGATCTTCCGCGCCGACGGCGCCGAAGCCTTCGAACAGAAGGGCTATTGGACTTCGACGCAGTCAGCCGCCAGCAGCGACTGCGCGTACGCCCAGTACTTCGACGATGGCACCCAGCACGACTGCCACGAGGGCAATGAGTTCTGGGTGCGCCTCGTCCGCAGAATCCCCATTTAATCCTTCGCTCATTCAATCGAGGAGATTTTCGATGTCTGCCCAAAAACCCACTTCCAAGCGCACCGGCGCCAGCCGGCCGAAAAAAACTGCCTCGCAGCTGCTCAAGACGATCGCAGTGCCGCGCATCGGCGCCGACTGGCCGGGCGAGGATGGCAAGTTCGTTGCCATCGTCCGCGGCGAAAAGGGGCAACCGGATTACCGCCTAATCGCGCCCATCCATAAGAGCGCCACGTTCAAAGGCACCTGGGGCCAGGCTGAACGCGTCAAGGGCGCCGACAGCGAATATGATGGCCTCGCCAACACGCAGGCGATGGCCGCGACCGGCAGCGAGATCGCCAAGCGCGCGCTGGCGACCCAGATCGGCAAGCACAAGGATTTCTACATCGCATCGCCACAGGAGCTGCGGTTGATGCGGGCCAATACGCCGGAGCTGTTGCCAGCCGGATGGACCTGGACTTCCAGGCAGTCAGCCGCCACCAGCTACTACGCGTACGCCCAGTACTTCGCCGGTGGCTACCAGGCCGGCTACCACAAGGTCACTGAGTTCTGGGTGCGCCTCGTCCGCAGAATCCCCATTCAGTGATTCGATTATTCGATAAGTGACGATTTTTTCAGCATGGCCCTTCACACCACCCTGCCGATCTATCAGACCTCCTATGACCTTCTCGGCGTAGCCGGCGACGTTGTTTTGAACATGCGCCGCGATGCCAAGAAGGTATACGGCGATCAGATCATCAACGGCTGCATCGAAGTGGCGTTGCACGTCCGCCGCGCCAACATGGCGGTGGACAAGGAGCCGTTTTTGCTGTTGCTCCTGGAGCGCCTGGAGGTCATTGAGCTGGTTTGCCGCCTGTGCCGGGACAAAGGTTCTATTCCGACCCGGCATTACGCGGAGATCGTTCAACGCACGCAATCGATCGGCAAGCAGGCCAACGGGTGGCGCAAGGATGCGTCGAGCAGTCCGCAGCAACAGCGCCTGTTCCATGATCGCCAAGGTGACCATGGCCGTGCGTGATTTTGATCTGGTCGCGCCGCTGGGCAGCCCGGGAAATGGGCGGCCCACCGACATGCGCAGCACGGATACCTCCGGTCAACTGTCACTGTTCGACCGGGCAGAGCATGAACACGGGTCCGGCGCAGTTTCCTTGCCGATCGACGCCACCATGGGTCTTCGGCAAGGCGACGTGGATAGCGCGAGCGGATGCAGTCAGCCGCCAACAGCGACTACGCGTACGCCCAGAACTTCGACGATGGCAACCAGAACGACTACCACAAGGACAATGAGTTCTGGGTGCGCCTCGTCCGCAGATCAAACCTCTGCTCTACACGCCCTCGAGGGCCACGCTGATTTTTCCTTCGCGGAGCTGGTCGCCGCCTACCTCGACTGCCTCTGCAACAAACGCAATACGCCGAGCGCGCGCGCTTTCGAGATCGACCAGGAGACCAATCTCTACGCTCTCTACATGGCGCTGCGGGACGGCACCTACCGGCCCGGCCGCAGCACCTGTTTCGTCATCACGCGCCCCAAGCCGCGCGAGGTGTGGGCGGCACCGTTCGTCGACCGCATCGTGCATCACCTGCTCTACAACCACATCGCGGAGCGCTTCCACCGGGCCTTTATCATCGATAGCTGCGCCTGCATTCCCGGCCGCGGCACCTTATATGCCGCCGAGCGCCTCGAGGCGAAGATTCGCAGCGTGACGCAGAACTGGTCACAGCCCGCGTACTACCTGAAGCTTGACCTAGCCAATTTCTTCGTCAGCATCCACCGCCCCACGCTGCGCGGCCAGCTTGCCGCGCGCATCCCCGAACCCTGGTGGATGGCCCTGGCCGAACTGATCCTCTTTCACGATCCGCGGCCCGACGTCGATCTGCGCATTCCGCGCCGGCTGCTCGCGTGCGTGCCGCCGCACAAGAGCCTCTTCAACCAGCCGCCGGAGCGCGGCCTGCCGATCGGCAACCTCAGCTCGCAGTTCTTCGCCAACGTGTACCTCGACGCACTGGATCAATTCGTCAAGCACCGGCTGCACGCGCGGTATTACATCCGCTACGTGGACGATTTCCTCCTGCTGCACGAGTCTGCGCAATGGCTGAACGCAGCCCTCGAGCAGATCGAGGCCTTCCTGCCGCGCGAGCTGCAGGTTCGCCTGAATCCGGCCAAGACGATCCTGCAGCCGATCGCGCGCGGCGTGGACTTCGTCGGGCAGGTGATCAAGCCGTGGTGCCGCCGTACCCGGCGGCGCACCGTGCGCGCGGCGCTCGATCGCCTGACGCGCGTGGCCGAGGCGGATTTGTATGTCACTGCAAATAGCTATTTTGGCCATCTCGGCCAAGCAAGCAACAGTCACACCGATCGCGCGCGCCTAGCGAACCTGCTGCGCCGGCGCGGCCGCAGCGTCGATCACCGCCTGACAAAAAGCTACAGGCCCGGAACAGGGGCTGCGGCATGAACGCGCCCGTCGGCTCCGCGGCGCTTCATGCGCCCCCGCCTGACCTTCGCGGCAAGGTCCCTCAGTGGGCCCCGGAAGAGGACGCCATCCTGCTTGAACACTATGCCACCGGCGCTGCCGCCGCCTGCCTGCCGTACCTGCCGGGCCGCACGCTCGGCTCTATCTACCAACGCGCCCGCAAGCTCGATTTGCACGCTCCGCGCTACATCCCGGGCATGGCCGGGGTCAAAGGAAAGAAGTATTTCGCAACCGATGCGATCGACGATGCGATCCGTGCCGTGTACACGCAGGCGCCCACACGCAATGCCGTCCGCCGGCTTGCCATAGCGCTGATGCGCCCCCGCTGGTGGGTCAGCAAACGCGCCGCGGTTCTCGGCCTGGTATCGCCGCGCTTCAAAGAGCCACCCTGGTCGGCAGCCGAAATCGAACTGGTCCGCGAGAACGCGCACAAGCACCTTGACGTGTTGCGTCGATTGCTGGCCCGTAACGGCTACACGCGGACCACGACCGCGATCGGCATCCAGGTAAAGCGCCGCGGCTTCGACACTACCGACCCGAACCACTACACCGCCCACCAGCTCGCCGCTTTGCTCGGCGTCGATGGCAAGACCATCACCCGCTGGATCGCCGTCGAAGGCCTGCCGGCCAGCAAGCGCGGCACCATGCGCACCGTTCAGCAGGGCGGCGATCAATGGTGGATCCATCGCGCAAAGCTGCGCGCCTGGATCGGCGAGCACGCCCAGCTCATCGACTTGCGCAAGGTCGAGCGGTTCTGGTTTCTCGACCTCGTCTTTCACGCGAAATAGGAGCTACACGATGTTCCGCGATCTCTACGCCGTCGCCCGCCACACGCCGCTCACCCTCGTGATTACCCCGCGCGGCGAGCAGCTCTCCGTGATCGTGATGCCGAAACCCTCCGGCGATGCGGCCGACAATCCGGCGCTCGCCCAGCCCATCAGCGCCATCGGTACGCCCGAGGAGCTGGAGGCGGACCTGCCTGCCGCGATCCGCCGTTACGCGGAGAAGGTGAACGCCCTGCGCACCGCGATCGATCTCCCGATCGAAGCGCTCGACGAAGCGCAGGCCAAGGCACAGAAGAAAGCCGCGAAGCCCGCGGCCGCGCCGAAGCCGGCCGCGAAACCGACTCCGCAACCGAAAGCGGCAAAGCGCCAGGCGAAGGCAACGCCAAAACCGAAACAACATCGCACGCCAGCGGCCAGCGCCGCGAAGAAGGTCAAGCTTCCACGCGCTGCAGGAGCCCGTCCGCCCGCGCCGTTGCATCGAGCGAACAAGCCGGATAAGGCGGCCTGCGTGGCCGATTATCACGCGCTGGTCGCGCGTGCAGGCCACGCCCCGACCAGGCGGGAATTCATCAAGATGTCGCAGACCGGCCGCCGGTACGAGAAGTTGTGGAAGAACTGGGAGGAATTTCTCGCCGAGACGGTCGCCTCCCAATCGGATCCAGCCAACGCGAGCGCGCCACGGGCCCCCGAGCAGGCTGCACCGAAAGCAGAGGCGGGCCCCAGCCCCAGCGCCGTGAGCACCGAGATAGCAGCGACCGAGCCGGTGCCATCCTACGAGCAGTTGGCAAGCGACCTCGAAGGCACGGAATATTCGCCGGCACGTGCCGCGCTCGCACAGACAGCCGCCGATCTCCCGGGTCCGCAGCAGAAAAGCGCCACGCAGGTTGCACTCGATCCCGGAGATCCTTGGCCGTTCCCCATCGACAAGCCCCGCGACGTGTACACCGAAGCCGGCGAATACCTCAGCTCCATCACCACCGCGCCGCACGTCGGCGACCCCATCAGCCTGATCGGCCGCCCTCCCCTTCGTGTTACCGCGATCGAGGAACGCGACGACCACGTGCGAGTGACCGTCACCATCGAACGCAAAATCAGCGAGGAGCCCCATGGCACTGCAGACGCAAACGCTTGAGCGTAGTTTCCGCTACAACTCGATCGACCTGCCGGATCCCGGACCGCAATACACGATCGAGCAGGTGCGCGACCTGTATTCGGCCACCTATCCCGAGATCGTCAGCGCCGGCGTCGACGGGCCCGAGGAGCGCGAGGGCAAGCTGGTGTACACGTTTCGACGCGCGGTGGGGACGAAGGGTGCCGAAGTCGGCGACGCAACCGCCGCGGGACAACCCGCACAGTGGGCACTGGTGGAACTGTTCGGCCATCAACGCGTTGCCGGACTGCTCACGGAGGCCACCCTCGGCGGCTGTCATTTCCTGCGTGTTGACGTGCCCGAAATTGGCGACGCTCCGGCGTTCACGCGGCTCTACACGCAAGGCGCGATCTACGGCATCACATTCGTCGAGGAGCGGATCGCGCGCGAGCTCGCGCGCCAGTTCCGCGTACAGCCCGTGCAGCAATACGAGCTGAGAAACCTGCTGAGCGACAAAGGAGCCGCGGGTGGCGAAGAAGATTATTAGCCTGCGCGTGCGCCTCGAGGCGATCGCCGCCGGCCGGCCGATCGAACGGGCGCCCAAGCACTCGATCCAGCCCGACATCGCCAAGCAAGGGCAGCCCTCCTTCACGGCCTGGTCTCGCTTCGCCGCGTCCGGAACCCGCGGCGAATCTCTCGCCGCACCCGCGGATCTGCTGCCCCCGCTGCCATGACGCCATTTGCATTGACGCTCCCCTCACTCGCCGGCGTGCCTATTCAGCTCGCCTCGCCGGAATCTGACCCGCTCGTCGCACGCTGCGCCCTCGCCGTCGGCGGACCGCATTGGTTGCCAGCCCTGAGTTGGACCCGTGGGCGCGTCGAGATCGCCGCGCTCACCGGCGTGCTGGGAAACTGGCTCGATCGCGCGCGCAAGACGGACGGTGGCCTGGGCATGTTCGACGTCGGTCTGCGTGTACTGCCTGGCGAGGCGCCGCCCTGCGATTGCAACGTGCGATCGGACAGCCCGATCTCGGTGTGGATCGGCAACCATCCGGAGACACCGTGGCGCTCGGTCTGGTATCTCGAGCGCCAGTGGCACGCCATCGAACGCGCCGCGCCGGGGCTCGCCGAAACCGCGCTGGCCATGCTGAACATCGCGAGCCGGCGCGGATTGCCGATCTACACGCCTTTCACCGCCCTCGATCAGGCCTGTTGGACCTGGTGGCAGGGCGAAATGGACGAAAGCGAAGTCCTGGAAATGATGCGGGCGGAAACCGACCCGGGCACCACACCCGAGGACCTGGAGCTCTACACGCGCGGGCAATTCGACGCCGCGATCCCCCCATGTGCATCGCAGCCGAAGATGCGCATCAAGGGTGCGGCTCTTGCTCGCCTCGCACGGAAGCGCGGCGACGTCGGCGAGCTCGCCCGCGCGTTGATTTCTCTCCAGGCTGCGATCACGCGTGACCGCCGCCGAAAAGAGCGCTTCGCGCTACACGCGAGCGACGATGACGGCTATCGCGCCCTGGGATGGGCCGCCACGCTGCGCTGGAACGCGCAGGATCCGGTGTCCCGCCTGTTCGATGACGACGCGGAACAAGCCTCGCAATGCGGCGCAGACGCGAGCTATGGCTGGTTCATTCTTCAGGACGCGACAGACTTCCCGGCGCTCCTCGCTGAGATCGAGTGCCGCTTCGCCGTGGCGCGCTCAGCCGCCCGCGTCATTCCCCTGATCGCCGGACGTGCGCGGTCATGGTAGGCCGCGTCGACGTGGTCACCCGCGATCGCCCCGTGTGGCGCCTGTCCAAGGCCGTGCTCGTGTACGAGGGTCCCGAATCGGGCGCCTATGCGACGTTGCACGATGTGCTCGCCGGCAAGGGCGGCGCGCGGCTCGATGCCGGCGTGCCTGCGACCAAGGAGGCCTGCGCGTCGCTCGCCCGGGCGCTGGGCGCGAATGCCACCCTCACCGGCTTCACCCCGCCAGAGCTGGTCTATCTCGGCGCGCGCGCGATCGCCTGGTGGCGTCCACCCGCTCCGGCGCGGCTCTTTTTCGACAGCCGGGACGAGGATCCCAAGCGCGCGATCGGCAAGCGCAACGCCCTGCTGCCGCAGCCCGGGCTCGTCTTCGCTGTCACCGCGGGGCACTGGTACGTCTATGCGCTGCGCGGAGCCGCACGCCCGGATCCGGCCACGCGGCTCTGTCGCGCGCCTTACTTCAACGTCTGGGCGAGCGGCGAGATCTGCACCGGCAACGTCCGCCTGCCCGATTCTCTCTCGCCTGCCGCCCTTGCCGCTTACGAACGCGCCTTCTTCGATTCGAACTTCACCCACCCGAACGTGCGGGGCCGCGAGCGCCTGGTGCGCGCAAAGGGCGGCGCGTATGCGTTCTGGCGCGGGATGCTCGATCGCGCCGCGGCCGCGGGCAATCAGCCGTTCCCGCCCCAGGCGCTGGTGCCGCTCAAGCTCACGCTGTCGGGCCTCGCGACGAGACTGGAGAAAGGCGAACACGATGGCCGAGATTGATCCGCGCGACCGGGTTCTGCAATTGCATACGCCGGCCGTGATGGTGCCGAGATTCGGCCCGCTCCCCGACATGGAGCGGCATGGCCACCGATACCTCGTTGCGGCTGATGGCCTCTGGCTCGAGGCCAAGCGTGCCTGGTTACATGCGCGCGTACACGCATCGCCCTCCGCCCTCGCCCTGCCCTTCGGTGCAATCACGCCGCTCATGCGCTTCGCCTTCACCGACGAGGATCTGCAGCACCTGGTGCTGCGCTTCCTCCTGGATGCACGGGCCGCGCTGCCGAACGAATTCGCCGCGTGGGGCGTGTACGAGGACGGCGCGCTGCAATACGCGCCCCTCCTGGCCACCGAGGCCTCGGCGGGTGGCATTACGTTCCTGCGGCCCGCACTCGCCCCCGAGCAGCACCTGGCCGTCGACCTGCACTCGCATGGCATGCTGCCGGCGTTCTTCTCGGCCACCGACGATGCCGACGACACCGGCGAGGTCAAGCTCGCCGTGGTCGCCGGCACGCTCGATCGAGAGCCCACCTTTGCCACGCGGCTCTGCCTGCTGGGCATGTTCATCGATGGGGATGCAAAGTGATCGAGCATCAAACCCATCCCGATCTGCTCTCCGACCGAGTACGCATCGTGCTCGCCGGCGTCGGGGGCAACGGCAGCCAGATGCTCTCCGGCCTGGCGCGCCTGGACTGCGCCATTCGCGCGCTCGGCCACCCGGGCCTGGACGTCATCGCCTGCGACCCGGACGATGTCTCCACCGCCAACCTCGGCCGCCAGCTCTTCGCCCCGGCCGACGTTGGGCGGAACAAGGCCGCGGTGCTGGTCACGCGGACCAACGCCTGGTTCGGTACGCGTTGGGAGGCCGATCCGCACCCGTTCGGGTACGGCCCCCGCGGCCGCGGGCTCGCGGCCGACGCACAGATCATTATCAGTTGCGTGGACAGCGCCCGGGCGCGTGTACAGGTCGGCCAGGAAATCGAAAGCTGGTATCGCAAGCCGTTCTACTGGCTCGACCTCGGCAACCGCGCGGCCGATGGCCAGGTCGTGCTCGGGATCCCGCCGTGGAGCGGCGAGCACGCCGCGTACGAATACCGCCTCCCCACCGTGCTCGAGCTGTTCCCCGAGATCGAGTCCACGCCAGCCAAGTTCGACGCCGATCGCGGCCCGAGCTGCAGCCTGGCGGAGGCGCTCGAGCGCCAGGAGCTGTTCGTCAACCAGGCAGTGGTCACGCCGGCGCTGCAGCTCCTGTGGGCGATTTTCCGCTACGGCCGCACCAGCTGGTGCGGCGCCTTCGTCAACCTCGCCAGTGGCCGCGTGATGCCCCTGCCCGTGGACCCGCAGGCGTGGGCGCGGTTTGGGTATACGCGACCGCTACCGCCGCGAAGAAAGGCTCCCCGATGAGCCGCGACGACAAGATCACCGACCTTGCGCTTAGAACTCTCGAGGCTGCCAGTCGTGCACAGGGCGCGTCCGGCAGTCTCTCTGCGCGACAGTGGTTTGTATGTGACGAACTCGACGCGCTTCTACGGGCAAACGGCGAGGTGCCGCCTAGCCGAGATCACCCGGTGATGACGTTCCCGTGTGATGAGGTCGCCGAATTATGCAGATCGGTCTTGAAAGGCAGCCATGAAGATGCGCCGCCACCCATGAGAGGTGGCAAATGAGCGACGTCGAACAGCCATGACCACCTCGCTCGAAAACGACTCGTTCGATGATCCGAATATCGGAGGGATTGGAATTTGCCTGCGCTGCCGCAGGGACAAGCTGATCACCAATGCCGTCGACATCCTCGTGCGGCCGCGGGACGTCCGAGGCGACGAGTTGGGTGAGCATCCTGGCGAGACCTTCGTGATGCTGACCCTCACGCGCGAAGAGGTCCGGGCAATGTTGCACCTGCTGGAGGAGGACTGGGCCATGCAAATCCAGTACGACGGTGACCCAAACGAGCCGAACCGCCGAGCGGATTGGAAGCGGACGTGACGGGCTACATCATCATCGCCACCGGCCGATCCGGCGTGTTCACGCTCCAGTATTGGCCCGAAACTCCTCGCGCTGGGCTGCTTCGCCGCAGCGCAAAACGCGCCATAGTGTTTGCAACCTACTCCCGCGCCTGGTCCGCGATCGACCACAGCCGCGTCTTCGCGGCCCGACATCCCGAGCACTGGTATTCGCGCGAGTTCGCGCAATTGCAGCCGCTCAAGATCGTCCGCCTGGAACCGCAGCCATGAAGGCGGCTCGGGCGCGTATCATCTTCCGCCAGTCGACGGCGCGCCCTGATCCGGCAATCGCGCTAGAATGCCTCGCGCCGCTCCTCCATGAACGGCTCACCCATGACGACAACGCCTCGCCAGATCGCCCTGTACCTGCGCTCAAGCAAAGACCGCAGCGACGTGTCGATCGACGCACAGCGCCGCATCCTCTCCGCGCTCGCCGCTAGCCGCGGCTGGGCGGTGGTGCGCGAATACGCCGACGTCGTGCTCTCGGGGAAGGATGACAACCGCCCGGGCTTCCTCGATCTGCGCAAGGCACTGCGCGCGCGCGATCGCGGCTGGTCGGCCGTCGCGCTCCTGGATCCGGAGCGCCTGGCGCGCAATCGCTATGTTGCGTGGACGTTCGATAGGGAATGCGAGAAGCACGGCGTGGAAGTCGTGTACGCGAACCTGCCGGAATCCAATCCGGTGATCGACATGATCCTGAAGCCGGCGCTGCAGGGCATCGCCGAATACTTTAGCTGGCAATCGAAGATGAAAGGCCGCGCCGGCATGGCGGAGAACGTGCGCCAGGGCTATCGCGCCGGCGGCCGCGCGCCGATCGGCTATCGGTTGGAGCGTGTACGCACCGGCGCCGTGCGCGAGGGCGAGCCGGTGGAAAAATCGCGCCTGGTAATCACCGCCGAGGCGCCGGCGATGGCCGCCTACCTCAAGGCACGCGCGGCCGGACTGTCGCGCCATGCGGCCGCGGCGCACCTGCCGCACCCGATCGGCAGCAGTTCGCTTGTCGGCATCGAGTGGAACGCGCTGACCTATGCCGGCTGCACCGTGTGGAACGTACACAATGAGTACCGGCCCCCACAGCTCAACGAGGACCTCGAGCGCGCCGGCGGCGGCTACAAAGGCGGCGTGAAGCGCCGGCCGCGCGAGGAATGGGTCCTGCAGGAAGGTACACACGAGGCGCTGATCACGCGCGATGAAGCCGAGCGGATCATCGGCGCGCTCGAGGCCTCGCCGTTCAAGCCGACTCGCCGCACCAACGCCAAAGCGTTGCTGACCGGACTCCTGCGTACGCCCGACGGCCTGCCCTGGTACAGCGATCACGGCGGCAAGGCCTACCGCGTCGGCAGGAAACCGCCAGGACGCGGCCGCAGCATCAGCGCGTCCGCCGTCGATCAGGCGATCGTCGGCAAGGTCACCGGCGATCTGCTATCGCCCGAATTCGTCCGAGCGGCATGCGAAGCTACGCGCCGGCATTTCATGCGCGACGACGGCGCCGAGCTCGCGGAGCTGCGCGAGCGCGATCGCGCGCTGACGCAACGCGTGAGCCGCTTCCTGGACATGGCTGCCCAGATCGACAGTCCGGGCCCGGTGCTGCGCAAGGTGAACGAAGTGGAGAGAGAACGCGAGACGATCGCCGCGCGAATCCGCGAGATCGACGAGGACCGCCGCCAGGCATCAGCAGCCGAGGCGATCACGGAGGAACGTGTACATGATCTCCTCGCCAGCATGGCCGAGGAGATTGAAGCCTATGATCGGGAGCGCCTAAAAAACTTCCTGGGCGCCATGATCGAACGGATCGACCTCGATCCGCAGCAGCTCACGTGCGAGCTGCATTACCGCATCCCGCTGAACGGGCGGAATAAGGTGGCGTCCCCACGGGGATTCGAACCCCGGTTACCGCCGTGAAAGGGCGATGTCCTAGGCCTCTAGACGATAGGGACGTCGGATTGTTCAAATTCAAATTGGCGGCTGGTGGAGGTAAGCGG
>Ga0082335_1001324_pt1 | contig 53719 bp, 61 predicted proteins | sample Subgrocontami58m_FD_72375 | JGI IMG/M metagenome (GOLD analysis project Ga0082335, IMG submission 72375) | Subsurface groundwater microbial communities from S. Glens Falls, New York, USA - GMW37 contaminated, 5.8 m (SPADES assembly) (version 2) ... | reverse complement strand
GAGAATCAAAGCCTACAAGGCTTCTAATGGAGGAAGGGAACCTAATCGAGAGCAAAAGCAAAGATATCTGGCAGAAGCAGATCAGGAAGTAGCTGAGATGAGAGACACTCCTCAATTTAGAGGAGCGGTTGCAAAAAAAACGGAAAGCAGAATTTTGTTTAGCAGATTCTTATCCCCTACTTTCCCAATGACGGACAGAGAAGCTTTCTACAAAGATAATCCAGACATGCTTGATAACCCAATTAAAAATAGTATTTGTGGAGAAGGATGTCCCTTTGCTTGTAGGTATTGCTATAATGTAGCTTGGAATTCCGACGAAATGTATGGAAGATTCCAACGCAGGATATTGCGCCCTATTGATGATATGATTAAAGAATTATCTGGATTAAGAAAACATAATACTGAGCTTATTTATTTCCAAGACGATGTATTTGCCTTTGAGATGAAATGGGCACGGGAATTTCTGCCTAGATATGCGCGAGAAGTTGGAATTCCATTCCATGCACAACTAAGGCTTGAATTGGCAAATGATGACGTTGGAAGAGAGCGATTGAAACTAATGAAAGAAGCAGGGTGTACAGGAGTCACTGTAGCGATAGAAAATGGAGATTACGAAATAAGAAGAGATATTTTAGATAGAGCAATGAAAGACAGGCACGTTTTCATGGGGTGCAGGAATGTTAAAGACCAAGGACTGACACTTCGCACAGAACAAATTCTAGGAGTATTTGCGAAAGATACAAGAAGGGGAGATAGCGTATTAGAATACGATCTCAAAACATTACGTGTAAATTGTTTAGTTCATCCTTCGATTTCATGGACAGCTATTCTTCAACTCTATGGCGGAACTTCCATCGGGACGATGGGAGCCGATCGCGACTTATATGACCGCGAAAAATTAGAAACTAATGACGATATTCAAGATTCCTTTTTCGATGAAACCGCCCTAAATTATGATCCTGTATATAAGGATCAGGTGAAAGTATTGCAAAGATTATTTAGTACACTAGCCCATTTTGATAGAGGTCACGAAGTCGCAGAAACCTTCTTAAGAGAAAGACTCCCTAGGCACAATCACAGAAGCATAGAAGATTTTCTTGGCCCTGCAACACAGCTAGCAAAACTAACTAAACTTGTTTTATATGATAATGAACTATACAAAACCAAAGATGAACACGCAAGCGCAGTTTACGACGCACTTGAGGGATGCAGACCAGGAACACATTTGCAATCAGATGAGGCTTTAGGAAGACAGACTAAAGGATTCCCTGAACATAATGGACAAGATGCAAGACATAATGGGCACGTTACTCTAGAAACTATAGCCAAGTCTAGCTTAAGCCCAGACCAACGGGCTGTTTTCAATGCCTTACAACCTCTTTGGCAGTATGTGCCTAGAAGCGAGGTTATTGCAGATAAGTTCTTGCGGGGTCTTCCAGCATATACTGATGAACAGAGAAAAGCATTCATTGAAATTTCGTACGAGTTAGGAGAAGTTGCTAAAGAAGCTATTGCACTAGGACCGCTTGACCGTGAGGCAGAAATAAAAAGACTTATTAAAGAGGAAGATATAAAATTGCAGAGCGAAAGGGAACAAGCTAAGACCTCATGCGGTTCGCATGATGATCATGGGCCAAGTAATGGAAACCCCATACCAATAACTGTCGGAAGAGTTGCTCCAAGAGTTCAGTCGTAATTTTTACAATATCAAAGTCTAATTCTCAATCATCACAAAAGTTAAAAACCCCGAGTCTGTTGCCCCAATAGATAAAGATGGAAGATAAAACCTCAATAGTTGAAAATTTCAGGGGAAAAAGGATTCTTGTTGTAGGCGACCTCATGCTTGACACTTATCTGAAAGGTGAAGTCACAAGAGTAAGTGCAGAAGCCCCCATTCCAGTTGTAAAAGTTGGGCAAGAATTCCATGTTTTAGGGGGGGCAGGCAATGTCGCAGCAAACGTCTCCTCAATGGGCGGCAAGGCTACTCTTTTCTCTTTCGTGGGAGAGGATTATCAGTCAGAGATAATTCATAGATTATTGAGAGAGAAGCATATTGAAGGCTATCTAGACGAAGATGAGAAAACAATACACAAATTGAGAATAATAGGCAACAATCAGCAGCTAGCACGCGCTGATTTTGAAATAGTCAAGGATAAGAAATTCACAGAGGAAACAAAAGCCAACCTTCGGCAGAGAGCAAAAGAAGCTGATGTCATAATAATTTCAGACTATGCGAAAGGCGCAATAACAGATGACCTCCTATTAACTTTGGCGGATTTCAAAAGAAAAATAATTGCAGACCCAAAACCCAAAAATAAGAATTTGTACAAAGGAATATTATTGATAAAAGCAAATGAAATAGAGGCTTTTGAGATAACAGGTCTTTCTGATGTCGAAGCCGCAGGAAAGAAAATCAGGGAAGAAATGCAGGCAGACGTCATAATAACTCGCGGAAAAAATGGCATGACTCTCTTTTCAGACCAAATAATAAACATTCCAACCTATGCCAAAGAAGTTTTTGATGTTACAGGAGCAGGCGATACAGCCCTTGCAGCTCTCGCTCTTGCAATCTCATCAGGCGCATCCCTGCACGACGCCGCCCTTATCGCAAACCACGCAGCAGGTGTTAAGGTTGAAAAAGCAGGCACGTATGCAGTTAGCGACTTTGAAATAATATCCAAAATGAGCGAAGAAGAAAAGAAAGTTGTCGAGCTTGATAAGCTTCAGAGAATAGTCTCTGACCTAAAGAAGAAAGGGCGCAAGATTGTCTGGACAAACGGGTGCTTTGATTTACTTCATGTAGGTCATACAAGATATTTGAAAGAAGCAAGCAAGCTTGGAGATGTTCTTGTTGTAGGATTAAATTCAGATGAATCCACTAAACAGCTTAAAGGCCCAACAAGACCAATTCAAACCGAACAAGAACGTGCTGAAATCCTCGCGTCTTTGGATTTTATTGATTATATCCTTATATTCCCCGAAACCACCGTCGAAAGGTATCTTGCTTTGTTGCAACCTAATGTATTTGTTAAAGGTAGTGATTATTCAATAGACCGCCTTCTCGAGCACCCTGAAGGAAAAATAGTTAGTTCATACGGGGGAGAAGTAAAGCTTATCCCTCATGTAGCAGGCAAATCAACAACAAATTTAGTTGGGAAAATTAAAGTTAATGAGAAGGGAGCAGATTAAATGACTCCTGAAATAAAAAGAGGAGTGATTAAAAGAATAGATAATTACGATAATGGCACATCCCAGATTGAAATAGATAGAAGACCATATCTTAATATTCCTGCTGGTCAAACTCGCGCAGTAACTCTTGAAGAGAGCTTTTGTTTTTATAGTAGATTAAGCAAAGAATATCTAGGAAAGGGAATAGAGATTATAGAATTGCAAAAAGACAATGGAACCTTGATACAAAGAATATTGGGCATAGATGAAGATTTTATGTTCAAAGCCAAAGCATCACGAGCATGGCGAGAGGCCATAAAAGAGGGAGGAAGAAGTATGGTAGAAAGATTCACAGTCCCCGAACCCCTGTCAATTTAGCTAAATCTTGCTCTTAACTTATCAATGTCCACTGTTCGTAAATCATCAACAACCATATCTGCCCCTGCTCCTAAAAGATCTTGATTTCCGCTTAAAGGATTTCTGTATCCAATGCAATACATGCCTGCGGCTTTAACAGCCTGCACGCCTGGAGCAGTGTCCTCAACACCTACACAATAAGCAGGCTTAACTCCTAGTCTTTGTGCAGTAACCAAATAAACTTGAGGGTGTGGCTTGTCATGCGTAACATCTCCAGAATGCTTCTCTGCAGAAGTCATAGCACTAATATATTCAAGGACTCCAGCCTGTTCCATATGTTTTCGAATATTTGCAGGGAAATCAGATGAAGCGATTCCAATTTTTAATCCAGCGGCATGAACACTTTTCATAAATTCAATCGTTGGGAGTATAAGTGGAGCAGGCTCTAAGGAAATTACTTCTCTTCTAATCCTTTCACATTCATCGTAAAGCGCGCGAGGTTCAACTCCTTCAATCTTGAAATGACTGACGCAATACTCACAGGACTCCAAACCAGGCATTCCGACTCTACCAAAGAACCATTCCCTAAATCCTTTAACATTTTCATGTCCAAACTTGCCAAGAGCTTGAGCAAGAGCCTTGCATTTTCCTTCTTCAGAATTAACTATTACTCCGTCTTTATCCAAGATAGCTGCTTCTAATTGCATTAGATTAATCTTAAATCTGCATATATAAAGATTATTGCGATTTATTATCTGGTAACGTGAATCTTATCGGGAGAATATCCAAACCGAACAGAATCTCCATAACTTAACCTTCCAATAGGTGGCGCAAGAAACTCTATTATCCCATTATTATGTTTCTTGAGGGGACCAGGGCAGGGATAATACATCCATCCTTGATAATCTCTCCCCAAATGGCGTAAAGAGGCTTCTACAAGCCAAAATGTTTCCGTAATGTCTTTCTCCCATTCACAGGTTATTTCGTGATCTGGCCCGATTATAGTCAATTGAGTAGGAGAGACATCTATATTAACCGTCCCATTAAAAGCTTCAGCAATTCTAGGTACAACTCTCTCAAAAAAAGGTTTTTGCTTTCTTATAGTATCATTTATTATTTCAGATGCAGGAAGGTCATTTAAGCCAGAGGCCATTCTACGACCCCTTGCAACAATCCCCTCTAAATATTCTTCAGCCATATTATTTCAACCAAACCCCCTTATTTAAGATTATATGAGCTCCTTTTCAATAATCAATTTATTTAATCCCTCATTAAAACGAGTGCAGTCTTCTTCAGTTATAAAAAAATTTATCTTATTTTGCTCGAGATAGTCTTTCAAAGAGGTTTTTATATTTGATGGGCAGACGACTCTATAATTTGGAAAATTCTGTTTGGCAAAATCAACTAAAGGAATATCATTTTCCCCGTCACAGCAGATCCAAAGAGGGGTATTTTTATCAAGATTAAGATGAACCAAGGTGTCCGCAAGAGCCTTGCCCTTTCTATTTATTTCACCATCAATTTTAGGATAAACATCAATAGAGTCTTTCCATTTTTTCAGTAGCGCGACTTCTTTCCATTTATCTGTTTTAAGAGAAAGGTACTGTTCAATCAAATTATATAACTTATCCAGGTTACAATCAAGGGACTCCAAATCAGGGAAAAAATAATCAGGAAATTTATATGTCTCACGTACAATATTGTCTTGACGATAAACAGAAGGAATATTCTTATCTATTTTAATTTCCCCAATAGGATTATGTTCATAGTCAACTTCTGCAAATACTCCTTCAAAATTATCTATAGCCGAAGAAGGATGGAGGTCAAAACCATTTTTCTTAAAAAAGTCAACAGCATCGCTGTTAAAGCAAATCTTCTTCAAATCACGATAAAGCGCAGGCGCATGATCTAAGGCATCATAAACAACCGATTGATTAACTTCAGATAGCAACCCATCTTCATAGATTCTTATAGCAAATAACTTTTCAATTTCTTCTTGGGTTAGTCCCGCTCTCTGCATGCTCAAAAACGTAAGCGATCTTGGTCTATCAGTTGCAAATCCAAGAATATGTCCCGCCGTTGAAAGTTTCTTCAAAAACCCTACGCTTTCTTTTGGGATGTCTGTATAAAAAGGACGCTTAATTCCTAGAGTGTTATCCAAATCAAATATAAAAAAATGCTTTTCGGGATTCATTTTATACCTCTGGAAGATTTTTGATGCGATCTATTAATTCCTCAATCTTGGAAGGTCTTGTTCCCATTTTAAGTGTAGAGAGTCCTGCCCATATATTTGCCAATGATAGGGCTGTTTGAGGATCGTTTCTATAATCAGAAACAGCAAAAGCAGATAAGAATGCGTCTCCTGCTCCACATGTATCAACTGGAGTTATAGGTAATCTTGGAGCGTGATATCTTTTTTCGTCTTTAAACAAAACAGCTCCCTTATCTCCCAAGGTAACGCAAACATCTGAATCAAGTGTTTCAGTAAGCAACCTCCCATCTCCATCAGGATTAAATTTGCTATCTACTAGTCGGGCCTCGCGTAGATTCATGAACATAGTGCCAAAACCAGTGTAATCTTCATACCTAGACTGATCCGAATACGTTTGCGAATTAACTAAAACTTTTTTCTTTTCTGTAATAACTTCTCTTAATCTATCAATTAAAGTTTTTGAAAAGAATCCATGGTTTTGATCTTGGAAAATCACCATGTCATAATCCTCTCCTTTAGATTTTACTAGTTTAATAACTTCATCTTCTTCGCCTTTACTAATGGGTTCTCTGTTCAGCCTTTCAACAGCGAATATTTTTTCGTCTCCCACACAATACCTTGTTTTAACATTGCTTCCTCTCGTTACTTTATCTATGGCATAAAATCTCAAAGAAGGATGATCCCAATGATTATATTGCTGATCTGCTTCCTCATCAAAGCCTACTAAAGTGACTAAAGAAACTTGAGCTCCCAAGGCAAGTAGATTCTCAGCAACATTCCCTGCTCCCCCTCTAAAGACTTCTTTCCTTTCATAAATTAATTTTTTAGCTCGCGGAGAGCTAAGAGAAAATCCTCCATCTTTGCAATAGACATATTCATCTATAATTGCGTCTCCAAGGACTAGAACACTCTTACTAGGAAAACAGCTTATAATGGATCTAAACATTGCCGACTGCGCTTCTTTGCTCATAAAAGAAGGACCATTGAGTGTTTTATAAACTTTCTTATTAAGGCGCCTTTCCAGATGATCCATATCTGTTTAAGATTGTTCTTATAATATCTGTAGAAGACAATCCTGATTCTAATTTAAAATACTTGCATATTCCTCCCCACGTTCTCAAAAGTTGTTCTTCTTTCTGTACGCGAGCAGGTTCATAACTTCCTCCCTTTACATGCACATCCGGTTTTATTCTAGCAAGATATTCAAGAGGGTCAGCTTGCGGGAAAATCACTACATAATCAACAGGTTTTAATCCAGCGAGCATAAGAGCTCTCTGCTGTTCTGGTATAATTGGACGCAAGGGACCCTTATTATTTTGTATTGATTTATCGCTATTGAGAAGAACAATAAGAGCATCTCCCTCACCCCGCGCCCTAACTAGCATACTTAAGTGAGCTGAATGCATAATATCAAAGCTTCCATTGGTGGTAACTATTTTCTTTCCGCTAATTCTTAAATCGTTCGATATCCTTTCAATCTCTTCTATCGTTTTTATGTGCTTTTCTAAAGAAGATATAGTCATAATAAAAATTAAAAACTCTACTATTTAAGCATTTATAATGAAAGGGATGATAACATTCTTGCACAACAATCCTTTTAAACGAATTAATAATTGAATTTTAATGAACTCATTAAGGCCAGAATATGTAGCGCGCTGGCGCGCGATTGCAGAAAAAAAAGGTCTTCCTCCTGAATCCTATAATCCAGCAGTAAGGCGTGTTGAAGACCCGTCAGGAAAATCACCATTTAAATTTGGTGTGCTGAATAATTCTTATCGGTTTGAAAGGGATAATTCTCCTCAGTCTGCGAGCGCATGTTTTTTATGTGATGCAGTCACTGAAGCAACTCAAAATCCAGAGCTACAGGTAGCTGAAGGACTAGAAGGTTATATTTGCGTAGCACAAAAATTCCCGGGTATGCGAGAACATAGTCTCGCACTTGCTCAAGAAACGCGCCCTAATGAAAGACCCATTTATACAACCTCTAATTTAAATGGATTAGAAAGAGAGCTTGCCAAAATCTTTCAGTTTGGCGCACAAACTGGTTGGAGAATGTATCACAATGGAGTCGGAGTGGGCGCATCCATTCCAGGTCATGAGCACTGGCACATGACTAATTTCCACGGCCACTTCGAGCAAGCAGGCCCAATCGGCTTTGAAGCAGCGGAGCACGGAAGCACAATTATTTCCCCAGGGACTTATCAAATGCGCGGTTATCCTTTTGCGCATATGATATTTGAAGAAACAGAGCCTGACAGAATAGTTGCGTTCTTAAAAAGAATGCATTCTTCACTTGGAGGACGTTATGGACAGGGATTTGTTCCTCATGTACTAGTTCAGGGGCAAGGCAAAGTGCTTGTAGTGCCTGCAAAGCAGTTCAGGGAAAAAGGAACAGGAAGTGGAGACATTGCAGGCAATATTGTAGTTAAAACACGGGAAGAATTTGAGCAGGCCACTCATGCATCATGCATTAACAAGTTAGGTGAAATACTTTATCCAGAAGACGAGTTAAATCTTATCAGACTCTTGTAGAAATTTATTTCTTAAATCTCTCAAGCTCTTTCTCCAATTCATCCAACGAACTAACAATCTTCATTGAGCCAATCAAAATAGCACTTAAATATTCCAATGCGTCCTCGGCAGACTCATCAGTCTTTATTCCAATGGCAGGAATGCCTTTTGCATAAGCATATCCCAATTCCCAAGCAGTACCTGCCCCCACATGCAAGCCATCTAGGACAGCGACTATCAGTTTAACGCCCTTAAATCCCTGTTTAATGTCTCCATCAAATATCTTTTCCACGTCCCCCATATCCTTTGCCAGCCCAACATCTCTATGCGGCAAAAAGGTTTCAAACCCTTTCTTTCTGCACAAAGCATCAACTTTCTCCAAGAACTCTCTCTCACTCTCGCTCCTTATCTTACCTGCAACATAGATTTTCATATAATTAGCTAGAAATTGCGATTATTAACCTTTCGTTAGATAGAATTAAAAATCATCCTTAACGCGTTATAGAATGAAAATCTGCATAATTAAACTTGGGGCATTGGGAGACGTAGTGCGCACACTCTCATTACTTCCTGCATTCAAAGAAAAGTTTCCCGAGGCAGAGATACATTGGATAACTAAATCAAGTTCTAGTTCTTTATTTGAAGGAAATCCCTACGTGTCTAAGGTGCATGTCCTTCCCCATATTCCCAAAGAGACTTTCGATGCATTATATAATTTTGATATTGATCAGCCAGCTACAGAGCTCGCTCAAAGCATACAAGCAGAAAAGAAATATGGATTCTATGCAGAGTCTGGCTTTGCAGCCGCATATAATATGGGCGCAGAGTATTACCTAAACACACTATTTGACGACGGAATTAAAAAAGAAAATAAAAAAACATATCAGCAAATGATGTTTGACGTCGCAGAGCTCCAATACAAGGGAGAGCATTGCACGATTTTCCTAAATAAAGAAGACGAACATTATGCAATCGAGTTTTTGAAAACACACAATATAACTAAAAAAAGGCTAATTGGAATACACATGGGTGCCTCTCCAAGATGGCCCTCTAAAGTCTGGCATCCTTCTCATGTAAAGGAGTTCATTAAACAAGCTAAAGAAAAAGGCTATGAAATCCTATTATTTGCGGGACCTGATGAAATTTCTGAACAGAAGCAGATGATAGAAGATATGACTTTGGATAAAATAAAAGTCCACGCAAACAATCCCCACAATACCATAAAACAATTTTCTTCATTAGTGGATAAGTGCAATGTAATGGTCTGCTGTGATAGCCTTGCCCTCCATATCGCTTTAGCTTTAAAAAAATTCACTATAGGTCTGTTCTTCTGCACTCCTCCGAACGAAGTTGAAAGCTATGGCCTCCTAGTTAAGTTAGTAGCCCCTAAATTATATGAATTCTTCCCTGAAAAAATGGACCAATATAACGAAGAATTGGTAAAGAGCATCACTCCTTCTCAAGTTATGCATAAAATCCAGTCTATAGCTGGCGAAACTAATAAAAACCATCAATTCGCTATCGTGTAATGCTCAAGATTGATAAAAAAAAGATCACAGGTTGGTTCTCAAATAAGCAGAATTGGGCAATTATTGCCATCCTTCTCCTCGCTTTAGGCATACGCCTTTATTATTTTTCCTTAACTCATAATCAACCTCTTTGGTGGGACGAGGCAGAATACATGCTCAAAGCAAAAAGCATTGCCCTAGGAACCCCCGAAACTGGATGGTCCAGCGGCATCAGGCCTATCCTATTTCCATTTCTCGTCTCACCCTTCTTCCTATTTGGTTTAGGAGAAGTTCCATTGAGATTTCTATTCGTTCTCCTTTCTGTAGGAAGCATCTTGCTGGTATATCTCATAGGAAAAGAGATGTTCAACAAGCCCGTAGGAGTTACTGCGGCATTTCTAATGTCTGTTTTTTACATAGACATATTTTACACAACAAGGTTGCTTGTGGACGTTCCACAGATTTTTTTTGTCACTCTTTCATTGTTTTTGTTTGTCAAGTATTTTTTTCAAAAAGCATCGCCTAAGATAGCGTGGGCTATTCTTCCAATTATACTTATAGGAACTCAGATGAGATTTACAGTTGCCCTAGTTGCCATTATATTATGCATTTTCCTTTTTGCTATGCATGGATTAAAGCTATTTAGAAAGAAAGAATGGTATATTTCTCTTGCAATAGGTCTAGTTTGTTTTGTGCCTTACATGATTTACTCATGGGTAAAGTTTGGTAATCCTCTATATGTTATTCTTCAAGGCCTGGGCAGCGCAGGAGTTTCAAGAGGAGAAGGTGTAACTGCTTTTAGCATATTCATGCAATACATCAATTACTTTCCAAGTTACACACATATCATATTTTTCATTTTATTCATCCTAGGAGCCATAGTAATGTTATTCTATTTATTCATAGGTCTTGATAAGATTCGCTCAAATTATTCCTCTCAAAAATATCTTCTCCTAGTCCTCACCGCAGTTATACCTATTATTTATTTCGGGTTCTTTGTCAACCACTTCGAAGACAGGTACATTTTCATGGCTTTCCCTGCAATCTTCATAATATCAGGGTTCGCCGTAAACTTAATATATGAAAAACTTTCTAAATATAGCAAGCTAGGCGTTATTCTTGTGCTTGTAGCCCTCCTTCTATATGGGGCTTGGGCAAATCTCCAGCATACTGATGACTTGATAAAATCAAAAATCCCCAGCTATGAAGGCTTGAGGAAAGCAGGATTATGGATTAAAGAAAATTCCCCTCCTGACAAGGTTATAATCAGCGCAGGAATGCCTGAAATAACATACTATTCAGAGCGCTCAACTTATTCTTACCCTCAAAACGAAAGCCAGTTTCTGGATTTTGTGAAAGAAAAGAACGCGAGTTATATGATCTTATCAATATGGGAGCCTTCCCCCCCTTGGACATATGAATGGCCTCCAAAAAATTCTGATAAGATTCAAGTCGTGCAGGCTTTCTTCATCGATCCACAACAGACGCAAATTTCAGCAATAGTTTACAGTTTCAATTCAGCCAATTAGATTTTAAAGGATTTGATGTCGGCCTCAACCATAATTTTAACCATTTCCTTAAAAGATACTGTTGGTTTCCATTTTAGGACGCGATGAGCCTTCTCCGAGTTACCTTTCAATATTATTTTTTCAGCAGGTCTTATCAAATCCTTATCACTTTCTACATAATCTTTCCAGTTTAATTTAGCAACCTTGAATGCCTCTTCTACAAATTCCTGCACAGTATGAATTTCTCCAGAGCTGATAACATAATCATCCGGCTTGCTTTGTTGTAACATAAGCCACATAGCTCTCACGTAATCAGGAGAGTATCCCCAGTCTCTTCTAGAATCAAGATTCCCCAATTTTAACTTTTCGTTCGACCCATTTACAATTTTGGCAATCGTGCTCGTTATTTTTCTCGTAACAAAAGCATGCCCCCGTCTGGGAGATTCATGATTGAAACAGATGCCTCCGCAACCAAAAAATCCTTTTTCCTCGCGCAAGATGCGCATGAAATGATATCCTGCAAGCTTTGAAACCCCATACGCGCTCCTAGGGAAAAAACTGGTTTTTTCATTTTGAGGGCTTTCGTGCGCATTTCCAAACATCTCACTCGACCCTGAAAAATAAAACTTGCATTTTGGAGCTCCAGTTATAAGGGCCTGAAGCAAGAAGTAAGTTCCTTCAATGTTCATTCGGAAAGTTTCAGATACATCCTCTGGAGATAGGTAAACAAAACTCTGGGCAGAGAAATGATAGCACTCATCTGGTCTAACACTCTCTATGATACTTGCGACACTTAAATAATTGTCAAGCGAGCCAGCATGAAGAGTTATTTTATCCATTAAGTGCATAATATTTGGACATGTCTCCCTGGGACTATGCAAGTCGCTTCTCCTAACAATTCCATGTACTTCATATCCTTTTTCCAGTAAGAACTCTGCAAGATAACTCCCGTCCTGCCCTCTAATGCCTGTGATTAGCACGCGCTTTACCATTATCTGTTTCAGAAATTGGAATATTTAATTCCTTGCTTTGCTTTGCTTTCCTTAATAAGAATCTTCAGATATTGATTTGCCTTTGAATCCCAGTCAAAATTTTTAGCCCATTTCACCGCATTTTTTTCAAGTCTTTTTCTCAGCACTCCATCTTTTACTAGGCTCCCTATAACCTCTGCCAGCGCTTTCGAGTCATTCAAAGGAAATAATAAACCAGTTTTACCATCGATTATAGAATCCCTAGTTCCTCCAATATCACATCCAACAGCAAGAGTGCCTGCATAGTTCGCCTCAATATTCACGATTCCCCACCCCTCTTTGAAACTTGGGTTGGCAAATATCCACGCTTTCTGCATCAACTCGCGTTTCTTTTCCTCGCTCACTCTTCCTAGGAAAGTCACATCATCAAGTCCGTTTTCTTTAGCATATGCCTGCACTCTTGGCAAGTCCTCTCCTCCTCCAGCCACCCAAAATTTAACTCTTGAGTTTTTCTTTTTAAGAATTCGCGCCGCCTCCAGCAAGGTATCAACTCCCTTGTATCGCTTAACTCTATTAAGGAATAAAACGCTAGGCTCTTTACTCTTTTCAAATTTCTTCTTTTTATAAAAGTCAATTCCAGGATTCACAACTTCTGCTCTCTCGCGCGATATGTTTTCAAGCATAATCTCATCCGCAGAGCTTTCGCATATAGTAACTAGTTTAACTCCTTTGTAAATAAGGGGCATAAGAAAACTTTCCATAAAATACCCTATCTGGGCTATTGGAAAGCTGAACTCCTTGAACCATTGTTCTTTATGCATATGATGTATGTGTAGGACGATTCCAGTTTTTCGGGCATAAGCCCTGCTGAAAAAAGGATACCCATTTTCAACATCAAGTATAACCTCAAACTTCCCAAGTCTCCCCGAGATATACTCAAGAAAAGCCAGCGGATAGACAGTCGTGCGACCACCACGTCGGATAATTTTAATTCCTTCATATATCTCTTCTTTCTTTGCTCCATCAAACATGGGGGAAAACCACACAACTTCATGTCCTTTACGCGCCCATCTCTTAGCAAGCTCATGAAAATAAAGTTCAGACCCTCCAGCAGCAGGGTTTTTTATGCATCTCCAGCTTAAAATTAAAATTCTCATCTCAAGTAATCAAAAGGAAAATGCATGATTAATAAACATTTGTGTTATATGAGCTTTTTGCTAGTCTTTCCATATCTTTGTGTTCAGGATAAATATTGATTATCTCTTCATAGTCTTCTGTGAGATTATAAGATTCTTTTTCTTTTATCGCGTGTCTTGCTCCGCATAAATAACACACACTATCTCCATTAAAAATAAACTTTTCTGATTTAGTTCTGACAGCATATCTTTTATCGCAGAACGCGTCTGTGAAGAATACGCTCTCTCTAGTGCTTTTTCCATTTTTTGCAGCACCCATGAGGGACTTCCCATCAATCTTATATTTTTTTCCTTTTAACATATCTAGAATTGTGGCAGGAATATCAATAGTCTGTGTCAAACCTTGAACAACACTAGGTCTAATTTTAGGAAAATGAATAATCAAAGGCACGTGAACAGAAGGATCATATAAACCTCCTCGGCAAAAATAAGTCTCGTGCTCTCCAAAATTATCTCCGTGATCTGCGAGTATCACAACCAGAGTATTATCCCAAAGCTCCTCCCTTTTAAGGAATTCATGCAATCTTCTAACTTGCATATCAAATGCCTCAATGGAATCATCTCTCTTTTGCTCAATTTGCTCCATATTTCTCGCGTTTAAATCAAAAAATCTCTTCTTGATATACTCGCGCTGCTTTGCAGGTAAATCTCTAGTGACTTCTCTTGCCGTCTTTGACCCGTTCAGATTTTTTATGGGAGCTATAGCATAAGGATAATGCGTATCCACCATATGCATAAAAAGAAAAAAAGGCTTTTCTTTCATCTCTCTGATTTTTCCAATGGCAAAATCCATCACTTTATTGCACGGATAAAATTGGGGGCTCGCCCTTAGTTTTACTAGTCTCTTGCCTAGACTATAAGCCCAGTTTGGGAGTGCCAAAAGAAAGCGCTTAATAATCGGTATATCGAGAAACCTTCCCGACTTCAGAGAGTCTTTATCAGTATAAGAGTCAAACCCCTTTTTAAACCATAAATGAAGGGGAGTGGCAGAAATTGTCTGGTAGCCTTCTCGTTGTAAATAAAGTGGGAGCCAGAAAGGATTCTTTTTCAATTTTTCGACTTCTTTCTGCCTCATAAAAGGGTGCTGATGAATAAACCCACTTGTCGTAGGGTATTGACCCGAGAATAATGAGGTATTTGAAGGATCAGAACCAGTGGACACGGCAAAATTTTTCATAAACAATGTAGACTCTGAAGCAAATCTCTTCAAGTTAGAATCATAGATTTTAGAACGCCCGTATAAACTCAAATCCTTCGGTCTAAGAGCATCGCTTATGAGAATTATGATATTAGGCTTCATCAGAGATAGCCATAATATTTTAACTTTTCCTTTAAGTCTTTTTCCTCTTCCTCACTCAAGACTTGTTCGCCTTCCATGAAACCTTTTTCTTCTTCCTTTTTCTCTTTCTTCTTCTCAGCCATGATAAAACATTGAATTCACGATATCTTTATAAACATTTAGGTAACTCCCCTAATACACATGCAAAAGCCAAATAAAGCAGACAAATCTCTCGGGGAAGATAAGGAAATCCTAGTAGAAAAGATACTATTCCTTGAAACAAACTCTGAATTTTATTCTTTTTACAGGAACATGTATCTTACTCTAAGTCGTTTATGCAGGAAAATGCTTCATTTCAACAGGCGCGAGAATTATTTCCGCTATGGCAAAGAAAAGATGAATTCCATGCTGCTTTCCCTGATTGCCAAAGAAAAACCAGATTACATATTTACATGGCTGACTTGGGACGAATTTTTCATAGATACACTTATGAAGATAAATGAGATATCTCCCAAAACAAAAACAGTAGTAATTCTAGGGGATGACACAATACAGTTTGAGGATTTATCGCGCTATTATGCCCTTCTGTTCAATTACGCCTTTACAACCTTAAAGTCCTATCAAAAAAGATACAAGCAAGAAGGAATAAAAGACGTTTATTTTACTTGCCTTACTGATGCTAAAAACTTTCATCCAATAGAAACTGAAAAAAAGTATGATGTCACTTTTGTAGGTTCTCAAAAGCTAGATAAAGCAGGAAGATATGAAATGATAAAATATCTAAAAGATAATGGCATCTCTGTTCGCGTATTCGGGTTCGGATGGGAAAATTACCCTGAAATTAAGGATATCTACGGAGGTCCTCTGGGTAGCGATGAAATAGTTAATGTAACAAACCAAAGTAAAATCAATCTTTGCTTTTCTAAAGATAACTTGGGAAGACCGCAGATGAAAGCAAAGATTTTTGAGCTGGGGGCATGCCGCTCATTTGCATTATGCGAGCACGCTCCAGATTATGATAGCTATTTCAAGGAAGGCAAGGATATAGTATTTTTTAGAAATAAGGAAGAATTACTTAGTAAAGTCAAATATTATTTGAAAAACTCCAAGGAAAGGGAAAAAGTAGCTCAAGCAGCATACAATACAGTCATCAATAATTACGTCTTGCACACAGAGCTTAAGAATTTCATCAAAGAAACAAAAAATAAAGTAAAAAACATAAAGCTGCCAGAGCTTAAAAAATCGTTTTTCAATATAACTTCAAAAGAAATCGATCTTGGAAAGGAAAAATTAAGTTCTTTACTCAAGGAGCATGATTATGTATCCTTCCACGAGGGCAATGCAGAGCATCTAAAATATAAAAATTATTTTCAGATATACGGCCTAGTTAAATCAGGCAAGCCAATAAGCTGCTGCAATTACTACGTTCACGCGCCATTGCTAGGAGACTATATGCTTTTCTTTACCAGAGACGGGGCCGCTCTTCTGGATAAAAATAAATTTAATGCTATGCTCGATATAAATCAGCTAGTCGTAAAAAAAGAATATTTCTTAAGCAACTATGAAATGTTTAAGAGCGCTTTCCATGGAAAAACAATTGATTTTGTAAATCATGATACGACAATATTTGTCGCAATTCCTCTAGTACGTCTAAAAAAACCAAAAACAAAAGATTATGATACTTTAAGCAAAGCATTCGGATTCAAATTCATCTATAGTCTTTATTCCTCAATTTATCAGAAAAAGATACTTAATCCTTACGTCTATGCCTGGCTTTTTCAAGCCCTCACATCCAAGCCATTTATGATGCGGGCATTGATTAACAACATTAAGGATAAGAATATCTGGGCCAAATTTAAGAAATTGAAATAGTTAAGCTGGCTCAGCTGTCAAAGGCTCAAGACCTCTGTTTTTTAGGTCTCTGCTTACTAACCAAACTAATGTTTGTGTTAGTTTAGCTCCCTGTTCATAACGCTTTAGGTCAAGAGCTATATCTCTTCCTTCTATATCTCGTTGTGCAGACGGATGAACATATGGGATAGGAACTCCTCCAACTCTCTTTCCATCAAGCAAAGCCATTATAGGAGGATAATGAACAGAGCCCCACTGGTCGTTAAACCTTGGATCCGCTTGAGCCAATTCTCCATATTCAAGGAAATACTTTGCATTCCCTCCATCAATTCTAAAGAGTTTAGGACCGAAGAAGTGGTCTAAGTATTGTGCAAAATGAAGAGCTTTCTCTTCTGGCATTTCGAGTCGCTCTGCATATTTAAGAAGAACTGCTTGAGCAGCAGCATTTCCAGCTCGCTCCATAAATTGCTGGACTACAGGATACGATTCTCCATTATCCGAGCGTCGTGGAATAACCCAGTCAACTAGGCCCTCTTCAATAGGGGTTGAAGCCATCGCCAAAGGCATTAATTTTCCATTAGGAGCAAGAATAGCAAATCTTTTTTCAGGTTCTGTATAAATTCCTACACTTCTTCCCTCAACTTGAGATGCCAAGTCAATAGCTTGTCTTCTGCATCTTCCCATAGGACTTGTTCCCAGACTATATTTTTCAAAATCAGCATTGTGCAAATTTGCTCCTTTATCTATAGCCTCCTTTCTCCACCCTTCGTCACTAAATTCATCAACGCAAATTACATGATAACCTAATCTTGCGGCCTCTTCAATGCTTTTCAATGCTATTTCTGCACGATTTTTAACGACCTCACTCCAATTTCCGTCTTTTTCAGGTTTGTAAAAAGTCGACATAGCAAGTACTGATCGTTTTGGCATCTCTCGAGCCAGAGCCAAATTAGGGCCCAATTCGTGCCTCAAATGCTCGGAGTGAAGAACAATATCTGCACCCAATAGTCTGGGGTCTCTATTCTTTCCAAAGTTCATAAAATATCATATAGAAATGCTTTTTAAAGATTTGTATTTAAAAGAACTATCTTCTCACGCACTGCACGCTTACTGTGCGGGCAAACAGGCTGGGCCACACAGGCGCGAGCTGCATGAGGAACTTATCAGTCTCTCTGGCGAGACCAGATTTCTCGCTCATGCGCGACTGCCATACATAATCCACATTTTTTATCTTTAAATATTTAGAAAACAAATTAAGTATATCTCTAACTCTCGGCCTGTGTATGTGCAGGCTTCTTTCAACAACTTTGAACGGCTCTTCAACTTCTGTTTTCTTTCCAATAAGAAAGTACAGGCGGGAAAGAAAATTATATTCGTTAGGTATTGAGAAGAAAAATAATGCGTCTTTTTTGGCAATGCGCATGATTTCCGCAATAACTCGTTCAGGATACATAACATGCTCCAGAGTTTCAAGGCAAATCACCACATCATAAGTCCCAGTTTTTATGGGAAATTTTCCTTGATCTAGGTTGTGATGATAAGTGTAATCTTTTTGCCAAAAACCTTCAGCATTGTCCATTGTGTGATAAATGAAATGCTTCGGTAAAAAAGGTTCAATCATTTTATGGCCTGCCCCAACTTCAAGTATCTTAAGTTTCTTATCAGTTTTTAATCCCCTAAGTGCGCCTATTACTTGGCGGTAATGCCCTTCAGTCGAACCAAGCTTGAGTACCATCTTTAGTCGCATTATTTTAACTATATAAACTTTTATCGGGTAATTTTCTAACTAGCATGAGTTTTTCTGGCAAGCAGGTAATGGTATAGCATGCCGATAACTCTTTTTAATGGGAGAAGTAAACGAACAAACGGAGAATGAAGAATCCTAAGTTGTCCGACCGCAAAAAACATGTTCGCAGAAGTTCCAATAAGATCTATTTTACTTCCTTCAACATCATACCAAACTGTCGGGCAGGAATAAATGCGAAATCCCTCTCTTTTTGCAAGATAAAGCAAATCAATGTCATAAGCCCATTGAGCGATGGTTAAATGAGGTATAATCTTTTCAATGGCGTGCCGTGTAAAAATCTTAGCCCCGCACTGAGTATCGCGATAATTAAGGAAGAATAACCCTCTGACAAAAATATTAAATCCCACAGCAATAATAGCACGTCTGGCTGTGAAAGCAGGATGAATTTTTGATTTTGCATCATATCTATTAGCAATCGCCCCGTCATACCCTTTAATTGAAGTCACAAGATCATAAAACGATTCTGGAGGAGTGGCCATATCAGCATCGACAAATCCCAAAAGATTAGCATCGAGTTTCAAGGCATCCTTGAAACCTTCTGTTATGGCAAGCCCTTTTCCCCTATGTTTTAAATTAAGAAATCTAACATGAGGGTTCTTTTTTTGAAAATTGCGTACAACATCCTCCGTCCTGTCACGCGTATTGTTGATTACAACTAATATCTCATATCTAAACCTCTCTTTTTTTGAGACATTATCAAAAAACTCTGTATAAGCCTTAAGAGTCTTGCCAATACGCTTTTCTTCATTATAAGCTGGGACTATTATAGAGATTTTCATTTTTTTAGGAGAACAACTGAACCCCAAAGGAACGCAGCAGAGGCAGTTATAAATGCTATGGAGAACTCTATCAGATTGCTTGAAAACCTCCAGAGAAGCAAGGCCTCAATTATGACAAATATCAGTAGCAAGTACGATCTTCTAGTTTCCCCGCGCGACATTTTATACATCAAGTTAAGATTTGCAAATGATATTAATCCCATTCCTATGCCTATGTAAAACAGAATAGAAGCTGCTTGAGGAAGAGACTTCCCGCTGAATATTCTGACAATAAGTTCAGGAAAAATGTAAAATACAACAAGCGCAGCGAGAATAAGCACTCCAAGAAGAGCCAGAGAATTGAAAAATATTGTATCAGATGCATTTTTCTTATTGTTTTTTTCAGAGGATAATGGAAACATAGCTTTGCTTATTGGAATCGTTCCCCAGATGATTATTTTTCCCAGTATCGAGGCAACGGCATATATCCCTGCAGTCTTCTCATCGAAAACTATCTTTGCAATAATTATATCAATACTATACATTGCAATGACAGATGCCGTGACTATAAAAGCGGGAAGAGAGTACTTATGCACGTCTGCAATATCATATCTGGCTTTTTCTTCCTTAGATTTAATTATATCTCTTAATGAGATGATAGATATTCCAAATGCCAGCAAGGCTCCTGCAAGAGTAGCCCCAACAGCCCCTGCCACCCCAAATCCTCCCAACACCAGAACAATTGCTAAAAGAAGTTTGATTGATGTTTCCATAATCATATTCAATCCTAGCTGTTTGAACATTTTCCTTCCCTGCAGTATTCCCCTAGTCAAAGGCAGGAAGCAGAAGGGAAATATTATCAGCGCATTAAAAACAAGAATCCAATAATTTATCTTTAAAGCACCAGACAATGGAAAAGATACTAGTGCGTAAGCTGCAAAAATGCATGCAGATAAAACAAGCAGAGGCATCAAAGATTTGTGCGCAATATTTTTTATCTTTCCAGAGTTTGATTCAGATGAAGTGTATTTAGTAACAACAAGTTGTATAGATTCAGTGAAAAGGTTCATTATATACACTAAAGAAACTAGAGCAGCCAATGCACCATATTCCTCAACGCTCAAAAGCCTTGCCATGCTAAATTGAAACATAAAATTCAAAAAACTGAAAATGTTGAACGTAATAAGTAGAATAATACTTCCTTTAAGCAGTTTAGAATTAACCTTCATGTTACAATGCCTCTCCAGAAGATAGCCAGACCAAGAAGTATTACAAGAAGTTGAAAGGCCCATATTGCATAAACCACATTCCTTTCACTTGGTTTTACTCCAATCTTTGGTAGAAAGTAAATTCCTGCATGATTGAGGCTGTAAATCTTGTCATACCTTAATGAAAGTCCCCCGTCGCTATTTGGTTTTCCAAAAGAATGCTTCATCAGTCTTCCCCGAGTTTTGAGTATAACTTCTATTATATTTGGGATAAAGAAAAATACAGCCACTCTTTCAAAATTTCCGATAATTGCCATAATTGCAATAAGGCTTCCCACAGCATAAGTCATCGAATCTCCTGGAAAAACCTTTGCAGGGCAAAAGTTATAGAACAAAAATCCTAGTAAAGATGCAACCATACATAGAGCAACAAGTGCCAGCCACGTGCTTCCAGTTAGGAACGCAACTAAGCTCAATCCAGAAAGAATAATTATCCCCTGCCCCGCTTCAAGTCCATTAAATCCCGCAAGAAAATTAAATGTAGTGGTTGCTCCGATTATTCCTAAAGGAATTAAAATAACAGGGTATAGCAAACCTAATTCAACGACTCCAAAAAGAGGGATACTCACTTCACTTAAACCAGCATTAATTGCCATAAGAGGAATAGCTGCAAACGCAACAAATACCACTCGTGCTCTTTTGGAAAGTCCTCCGCGCTGCCATCCAAGTAAATCATCAACAAAACCCAGCATAGAAACAAGCAGGACAACTGTAAGCAAAGCAAAAAGCTCTACAAGAAATCCATCGGCTTCTTTAAGATAAAAAACCCTGTAAGTAACATAAAGAAATACTCCTGCCGTAAATCCAAGCAAAACTAAAATTCCTCCAGAGCCTGCGACTTTCTCACTTCTATGCTTGTTCATATCATCCCATAGGAGTCCAATATTATGTGCTTTCTTAATCCAGAAAGGCATCAAAAGAAGTGTTACTAAAAGACTTACTACAATTGGAAAAAGTAATAGTAACGAGGTCATTATCGTGCTCTGATCAATTCAGGAGGATAATACGTGCTTAAATATTCTGGGTTGAAGGTGATGTTTTCAGGGTAATGAATACTCCAGATTTTAATAGGTCCCCTAACTCCCCCATAATCAAGAAAATCACCGAAGCCGGGATTTTGCTGCTTAACTTGAGAGATAAGGAAATCGTCCTCGCTATGCTCTAGCCTGAAATTTCCAGATTCTTCATTGAGTAGATAGAGACGGGCAAATTGCGAGTGAATAGTCCTTTTGCTCAAATATAGCAAAGCCCCATCATTATCAATCTGCACCCCGGCTGCATCTTGGAAAGCTCTAGGATAAATAAAGACCCCTGCATCAATTCCCCCTTCAAAAACACTAGTTTTTCCTTGTTCATACACATATCTTAATGGAATTGAATACTGCTTATTATTATATATAAAAACTCCCTGCGGCTGCGCCACAATATTTCCATCAGAGTCCCTCTCAAGCAAAACCCCTCCAAGTGCAGCTCCTCCGCTAGGAAGGAATATTCTTGTTCCATTATCGTCATAGATAATATCCTCATCCAATCCAACTCCTCCAGTATAAAGTGAAAGAGTTGAATTCTTTTTCTCCTGTACCTGTTGCGGATCGCGGTAGAATGAGGCTATGCTGCTAACTCTATCATAATCAGCATCACTTCCTATACTTGCATATGCAGGATATTTCCCAATATCACTAGAATCAATAAGGAAATATGTAGTATTATGTGCATACAAAAATTCCAGCGCGGCACTCTCGCTAGGTCCAGTCAAAGCATGTCTTCCCATAAGATGATTCCAATACGAGATTGCATTCCCTCCATCTAGCACAGTCGCTCTCTCTCCGATAGACTGAATCCAATATCCATAATCCCACCAGTGCCCGAATACGGCATTCGCAGGCGTACTATCTCTCACCCATGCCATTGCTTTTTGCCATTGCTGGTTGTAAGCGCTTGGATAGTACCCTGCCGCACCTGCTTCAACTCCTTTATACAAGGAAACTCCTGCAAACATTATTAAAAAGATTACGAGCACTGCAATGCATCCTGTGCTTAGTCTGGCAAATCCAGAATTCATCCTGCGCGCATCCTGAAATAAAACTACCACGAGATAACCTACAAGAATAGCCACTGGCGGATCAAGCACCATGACAGTACGCACTGCAGCCCGAGCAGCAATAACGCTCATAAGGAAAAAAGTGAACATCAGGATAAAACTAAAATTAACTTGATGAAGCAAACCTTCTTCACCTTTCTTATAGTATTTATAAAGATAATAGCCTGCGCATCCAACAAAAACAACAAATCCAAAACCATAGATAAATTTACTCAAGAAGTTAGTCCCATTAAGTGTGCTTTCCGCAGAGTATCTGCTGAATATTAAGGAAATAAGAAATACAAAATATGAGGCTGCAAATACCCATCTATCTTTTTTTATTAAGGATCTAGTCGCTCTATAAAAGAAATATATCGAACCGAAAAAGAATAGCCAAAATATAACTGGGATGTTTCTAAAGTGAGGTCCAAAGTTGCCAGCCCATTCCGTGAAATATGGCTGTTTGTTTTCAGCAACAGTAAGCAACAGTCTATTGGAAGAAGGAGTAATAAGATTGACAAGAATGTTTTGTATTTTTGCAGGTATGAACCCTATTCCAAATAAAACTGAGGACACAACTACAAGCAAAACCCCTCCAACGACAAGAGAGATAACCTGCGGAGGCACGTGTTTGAACTTCGAAGGCACTCTATTTTTAAGGCCTGTGTTAAATATCAAATAGTGAACAATCATGATACAGAATATTGCTGTGGCTGCTCCGCTGTCAATAGAGCTAACAAGCTCCTTAATCGAGTATCTGCTTGAGAAAGGATACATTAAAGCAAAAGACCCTAGTAACCAAAGGCCATAAGTAATAAGTTCTCTTTTTTGAACTTTTCCAAGCATAAACGACACAAATACTGCAGGCCCGATTATAAGATAAAGGAAAGTAACTCCTCCCCATGTTAAACCCATTGCTCCCGTTGCGAGTCCTGCAAGAATCGCAAATACACATGCCTTTCCAATGCTCTTAGTTTTCCATGCAGAAAGAAAAAAGTAAAACGCAAGGAACATGAACAAGAAAGCACCGGATTCTTTTTCAGGAATGCCTGCTATGGTTCTTGGAAGGAGCGAAGGCAAAACAACTAGGAAAAATGAAGCAATTATTGCTGCCACGTTTGACCCAAGCTCCCCTAATTCTTCACCGAGAAATTTCCTTGCTAAAAAGAAAAACACGATTACAGTAAGAGCAAACATCACAACAGGATAGAGAACAGCAGCATGCGTGACAGATTCTGTCCAGCCCCCTATTGCAGTTAGCTTATAGAACCACGCAATAAAGTAGGGCGTTCCCAAAAGCTCTCCACTTGTTTCATATCCCAAAGGAACGTAACGCATCGTATCTATAGCCATAATGCTCCCATTAGCAATAATATGCTTCGCCCATCGCAAGAAAAGCCAGGGGTCTAAATCAGGCCCTAATGCCCAGCTGTTTGTTGTAATATCCTTGAGGCCCGGAAGATTGAGAGTGCGAATATACCACGAAAGCCAGACAATCCAAGCTAATATTGGTAAGGCAAAATACTTCCTGAGTTTTACTTGATAATACAGCCCAGATGATGCAAGGAGCATTATTCCAAGAAAAAACCATCCGAAAGAAGTAAACACTATTCCTGCTCCTGCACTACTTATAAAGCCGAATAAAAGAGAAAGAACTCCTCCAATTACCAGAGCCGAAAAGCCGATATCTTTTTTAAAGAAATTTATAAGTCTATCTTTTCGCTCGTTAATGAGATTTTCCGCTTCATTCATAATACTTCCTCAACTAAATCTTCCGCCCCTTTTACTTCTGAAAGAGTATTCTTCTCCCCGCAATATGGGCATGTTCCAATTTTCTCTTTTATCTTAAGGTTGTATCCGCATCTGCTGCATACAGCGTCCATGGGATAGGGATAAAACAGAGTTATATAAATCTTTCAATTTTAAATCATAGGTTTTATAAACCATGTTTTTTAACCAAATTTATGAGATTAGATATCGTAGGAGAAATCCATCCAATAAACATAGTTGGATCCTTGTTTAACAATAGCCACCTAGGATATGAAGCAGATCAGCGAGTAATGAATTATTTTAGCCCAGGTTCTGGCATATCTCCTTTCTTTGTGGTAAGTGATAGATTCTGGAACTCTCTTTATGCTTACATAAGGAGTCAGGAGGACGCACAGAAAGAAACAGGAAAAAATAGTCTAATAACCTCTAGTTCTCTATATGGCTCCTCTAATTTCAGGCAGTTGTCTGAATTAATGGTAGAGCAGTTAGAAATTGCTAGAACCATTTGGGGTGAAGAGGCTCATTTGCTATCAAACGGAAGAGGATACAGGGCAGTTTATTTAGAAACCTCTGCGGCTTGTCCATTGGACGCAATTGCGAAATCAAATGGAAGAAAAGTAGTTTATTTAGACGAAGAAAATCCTTTTTATGACTTCCTTCTTGATTTAATCTTTTCTGATGAAACAAATGGGCGAGAGTATGAAAGAGGTCAAGAAGAAAGAGAGGATGAATGGATGAGGAGAATTCAATCTTTAGGAGACAGCTTGATGATATGTGGAGATGATCACAGGACAGGAAGATTTGGTTTGACAAGTCGGCTTGCCAGCAAGGGCATCTCAGTTCAGACAATAAGAAGTTTCAGAGAATACGAAGAAAAAATCAAAGCTAATTTTGAAGAAACGGATAAAATAAAAAAACAGGCTTTATCTGCTTTTTGAATATCACAAATTAGAACAAAAGGGGAGTTATGAAAACTTCCATTAGTGCCGCTAGAAAGAGAATTACGACTGCCGCTATAATCAGGTTTAGCGAATCTTGGAGAACTTCCCAAAAACGCTCAGAGCCGAATTCATGCCTTATCACTGCTACTGAAACAATCCCTCCTGCAAGTGCTGCGATAAAGTAAGCCGCAATTTCGGGCAGCCCATGAATCATGTATCTGAAAAGCCCTATCGGGAGCTCGCTCAGCTGGGATTTAGTAAAAATACTGATAGCTGCCGCAATGACACTCGCGTTCCACGCAAGAATGAATATAGCTCCCGCCCCAAAAATCAGGGAAAATATCAGGGTAAAGATGAGTACATAAATATTGTTTGCAAAAATCAGGAATAGCCTTTCTTTATTCACCCCAAATGCAGTATGTTGCACTCCTTTCTGGCCTGCGTACTGCCCGACGCAATTCTCAAATTCATTAGGTCTGTTAATTGCGCAGTAAGTCTCGATTTGCGCCTTGTAACTCTGCGTGGTTGGCAAAAGGATATACCAAAAAGAAAATGCAACAACAAAACCCATAAAAAGCCATAGAAAAGCCCATAGCGCCCTTTCATGCTCTTTGAGAAGGCGGAAAGCCCCCATATGCTGGACAGCTTTTTTCTCCTCAAATTTCAGCATGAAATACATGAAAGGCAGAGAAAACATTACGGTAAATGTAACAACAAGAATTCCCGAATATTTGAACAATACAGCGTCTCTCGAGAAAATCCAGTTAGCAAGCAAAATCGAAATACTGGCATAGAAAAGCCCGACAAAAAACATTTCCCACGGCCTTCGTTCAGCCTTCCTCGGACTTATTAACATCTCTAACATATTATCACCCGGCGTCTAATGTCCGTGACCCTTATATAGTTTTTCAGAACCAATTCTCTCAATTAAAGAATCAAAAGTCTCTTTCAGTTCAATAAGTCTTTCCTGTGCGTCCTCGCGCAGGGTTTCAAGCCTCTCAATTTGCTCCCCAATAACTTTCATCACACTTCCCAAGTCTTTCCTAACAATAACTCCAGCCCCTACGTCAACAAAAAGTTCTTTTTTTTCAAAAGTACTCTTGATAAAAACACCCTTTCCTATTCCAGCGAGCATTTCCTTGCTCTTCGTCTCTTCAATTCTTTCCAATCCTCCTTGAAAATCTTTCAATTCAACAATCTGCTGTTCAATAAACCCAATCCTTTCCTCTAGAGCTTCTGCTTCTGCGTGCATCTCGTTAGCCCTTTCCAGTATCTGTTGTTCCATTTTCAAGGCAGGTTAAATAATTTTTTAAAAACAAGGCTTCCAACTATAGCACTCCCGATGTAATACCAAATCCAGCTTTTGGAAATTATAGTTTCTGCAAAAGCTCCTTTGATGAACCAAAATACAACTAGAACTGGAATAAATGTAACTATCATGGGCTTCATCGAGTGCCTCAAGCTCTCCATAGTGTGCTTCATCATCTCGCTGGAAAGCTCCATTTTCCTCTTAGGGTCTGGCTCTGCTTTTACCTTAAGGTTGATTTCTTTCTGCTTTGCCTTCAGCTCACGCATCCTAGTCTTATCCATAAGGAAATAATTTATTATCGTGATAAACAAGCTGACAAGTAAAGCAATCACAATAATGCTTGTCTTAGGGTAAGCTTGTATGTATTCAATAAGCATCTTCTAACGAACTAAAACAGGTTTTTAAAGCTTGGGAAGTTCAATTTAACTAAACCTTTTATTATAAGGGAAAGGATTAAAAACATTCTATTTAATCAAAAAATATGGAAGAAGCATATCTTAATCTTTTTTTTCAATACTTTATGGCCCCAGTTATTGTTGCATTAATTGTAATAATATTTCAATTACTTTTTAGTCATATTGTCGCAAGCCGTAAATTGAAAGTTAAAGAGGAATGGTTAGAAAAGAAAAGAGTCTTTTCTGAAGCATTAAGGGTTTTAGACAAATCATTTTCATCTGGGGACATTATAGAACCAAGCAATGAAAAAAGGCATATTCCTCTTCCAAACGAAAAACCTTCTTCACAAGAGATGAACGAAGCATATAGGGGTCTGCTATTAGTAGTAAAAAATCCAGAAATTCTACGTTTTTTCATTAAGCTAATGGGACAGGGAGGCAATTTGGTAGAAAGAGCAAGATTTATCAATTTATTAAGAAAAGAGTTGTTTGGATCAACATTTGAAATAAATGTTGGAGAAGTAGGATTTTTCTTGAACACTAAATAAAATAATGAACAATTTTATTTTAAATATCTGAAAATTAAGACAATCAATAGAAAACTACCTTCGATGGCGCGTGCGCCTTTCCGCTGTTGTAATAGAATTCAGCGTTCTGTGTGCCTGTCATGTTGAGCATGTTCCCTATAGCATTGTATACAAAATTCAAAGTAGTAGTCTGCGTGTCCACAATCTGCGTATAAACAAGTCTATTCAATGCATCATAGCTCATTGTAATGTTCCTGCTCTGCGCAGTGTCATTATATCCTCCTGCCGTGAAATTTACAAGTAAATCAGAATACTCTAAAATTCCTGAACTACTGGAATGGAACAAGAATGGAATAGTGCAATTTCCTTGGCTTAAAATACACCCAGTACAGCTGCATGCTCCCCCATTCAAAGCATTGTTAAGGGCATAAGCAACATTGTTTGTTTTATTATTTTTATGTTGGAAGTTCCCCAAATAATTCCACTCATAAGACCCATCAGGTGTGCCTATTTCAAGGAAAGGGTTTTGTATAACTCCACTTGATACAGAACCATATATTTGCCCATTTCCTCCATTGTATAAACTCAATATATCGCTCGAGTTCAATGTTCTATTCCATACTCCAAACTCATCAATCTGTCCAACATAATCGCTTCCATTATTAAAGTTCGTTCCAAGAAGCCATTGAATTGGTTGGGCATCATTTATCCCAGTACCATTGAAATTTCCAAGCAAACTGCTATTTTCTGCAACACTATTAACATACATAGTTATATTCCCATTTGTTGCATTTTTTGTCATGGTTATCATGAAATATGTTGCGCTTTGAGGAGATGTTCTATTTGTAGTTTTATAAGCACCATCGTCTAAAAGCCAACTATTCGTTCCCCATCTTGAACCATCATCAATAGATACCCTATTAGTGTTGTTTTGCGGAGAAAGGAAAACATATTCATCAGAAGCAGGCGCAGTATTACTCTTCGGGCGAATCCAGAAGTTAATTGATGTGCTCCCGCTAAAATTAAATGGAGATCCGAGACTTCGATTTATTATTCTTAAGTTATTATTCACAAATATCTGTGAGCAATTTCCTATCTTGCAATTAGAATTATTATAGGCTACACTGCCTTGATTATTTGTCAGATTATTTACTCCAGAAACTAGCTCCTTGGCTGAGTTGAAATCATAGTATAAAACTAATCCGTTGCTCGGAAAAGAACCTTCACCGCTTAAACTCAAATAAGCTGAAACAACAGTCGTGTTGGGAATATTAAAATACCGCGTTATACTTTCAGCGCTGATAAATGTTAAATTTTCCGTAGTCTGTGAATTATTGAAATAATTAAGTGTGCTGTGGGTGTCTGAGCTTTGATAGATTTTCTTCACGTTCCCAACAGAGTCATAATCATAGTTTAGATTCTGCTTGCCAGGAGTCCTTATCTGCTTTAATCTGAAATTATCTGCAAGGTAAGTGTAATTTGTTCTAAGGGCATTATTGTATAAAATCGCTGTAGGTTCGTTCTTTTCATTGTAAACAGCATTTGCCGTATCTTTTACAGAGGATAATAAACCCTGCTCATCATATGTGAAATTAATAATCTCCCCAGAGGAGAGGGTGTGTAAAATAACCCTATCGGATGAGTCATATGTCCATCCCCCAATAGTTGTAATATTATCAATTGTCTTTTTTTCGCTTATCTTTCTCAATCTATCATCATAAGTATAATTCATAGCAAAATCACTGGCAAAAGATTGAGATAGAGTATTATTCGCAAATAAGTCATAGACATATGTGACATTCCGCGCAGTCGTGTTCTCGCTTACTTTTCTATTTAAATCGTCATAGTCAATAATCAAGTCAGCCCCAATATTATCTGTTTGTTTTATCAAGTTGCCCATAGCATCATATTGATACATCCAAGTTCCCATGTCTGGATCAATCATCTTTATCTTTCTTCCAAGGCGATCATAAGTGTAATTTGTCACATTGCTGGAAGCATCAATAATTCCAGTCAGCTCATCAGCTCCATTGTAATTGTATATTGTGTAATAGTTGTCTGTCCCGTTAGATTCGGTCACTTGAATTATCTTGTTATGTGCATTCAAAGTATAGTTTTTCACATTTCCATTTTCATCATGCAACGCCACAAATCCGCGATTATAAGAAAGATTCTTAAACGTATTATCAGAATTCTTTATTTTCACAACTCTATCTAAAACATCATAGGAAAATGTAGTTTTTGCTATAGTTGTATTTGGTGCAGAATAACTATCACTAGTCACAACAAAATAAGGGTTGCTCTGCTCTTTTATTCTTCCTAGACCATCATAATAAGTATTCACAACAATCTGCCGAGAATTAGGGGCTTCTGTCTTTGTCTGTATAAGCCTTCCAAACCCATCATAGAACTTATAGCTGTCTAGCGTGCCAGCAGCCCCGCTTTGCTCTCTCTGCTTTACAATTATTTTTCCTTCGTCAGTCGAAGTAAAGTTATAACTATATTCCTGCGTCGGCAAAGACATAGTATCAATAGGCAGCACTACAGTTTTCTCTATTGAGAGCGGATCATAAGTATAATTCTTTATGAAGCCATTTGAGTCCTTCTCTGCAAGCATGTTCCCTGTTCCCAATTCATAAAAGTAATTAGTTAAATGGCCTTTCGCGTTAGTCATATTATCAGGATAGGTATTTGTCGTATCTCGTATTCCATAATAATATTTTGTAAGCTTGGTATTTGAATCAGTAGAATTTATCATGTTCCCAAAGCCATTATAGCCATAAAGCGTTACAGCGCTGCTTGTTGTATTAAACCACTCTTCTTTTTTTGTAATGTCTCCCTTTTTTGGAGGCACTCCAAATCCAAGATTATCATAATTATATGAAGTATTCCTCAACAAAGTTGAATTGTCAGAAGCGAGAAGATAATTATTAATCAAGGTATTGGCTATCCATAAATCACTATTATTAATATATCTATAAAGTTCAAATTTATCGTCGTTAGAATCTGTCACGTTTCCTAAGCTATGCTTATAAATAACATTCCCAAATTCATCATAGTCATAGCTTGTATTCTTGATTTTTGGATTGCTTGAAAAGTTATCATAATCCAATTCAGATTCCTGCGCCAGTTCTACAATATAATATCCATTCTGTTGTGCCGAGTTCCATGTTCTTTCTGTTGTTTTGTAAGGATTGGTCTGATTATCCAAAACCTCTGTCTTAAACTCTTTTCCGCTTCGCGCATCATCCTGTAAGAACCAATGCTTCATCACTTTATCAGCTATCTTTTCTTCTGCAAAATTAAATCCTCTAAATTCTCTGCTCTTATAATCAAACTTTCCATCAGTAAAATTATAAATCGTGCTGGAAATAGTATTGTGCGCTCCAGCAACGCTATTATTTTTAGTTATATTGAAAACAAGCCACGTGTTAAAACCAAGGTCGCTTTGCGTGTCATTCCCCGTATTGTCCAAAGATGTAGACTTTTGATAATCGATAGAAATTCCTCCCCCAAGTGAGAAATCAACTCTATCAAGCAAATAATTCGCCTTTCCGCTATTCGGCCACGCCCACGACTTCGACCCTCCGATATCAGATGCCCTAAATGCGTCCACAAGCCCATCCCCATTCAAGTCCGTTAGCCTAGTTCCAATATCTTGATTATTATTGTTCACAATACACCCAGATACGTTTGTACTATTGCATCCCTCATAATTATTGCCCCAGTTAGAAGAAAATTGCCATCCAGTCGCATTATTAAGCCATATATTTGTACCTCCCGCCCCGCCCGCTTCATATGCTCGCATTACATCCACAAGCCCATCCCCATTCATATCAGCCAATCTCGTTCCTCTATCTTCGTTATTGTTATTTACAAAGCACCCAGTTGAATCTCCACCGCGGCATCCTATGAATGTATAATTTACTTCATTCCATCCGTTTCCATTATTCAGCCATGTAAATGAGTAGGGTACACTGCTAGCCGTATATGCCCTAAACACATCCACCAACCCATCTCCATTCACATCCGCCAACCTAGTCCCCCTATCTTTGTTATCAATTGTGACAAAACACCCTAATACTGTTCCGCTCGTACACACTGAGAAATTAGCGCTCCATTCAGCATTATATTTCCACCCGCTGCCATTATTTATCCATATCCATGTCTGTCCAACACCAGGGGTGGAGGTCTCATATGCCCTAAACACATCCACCAACCCATCTCCATTCACATCCACAAGTCTTGTTCCCAAATCTTCGTGGTTATTGCCCACAAAACACCCAGTTGAACCAGTACCGTTACATCCAGTAAATATCCAATTTGCAGACCCCCATCCGACCCCATTATTAAACCATACTGACAAGTAAGCTACATTATTATTAATATGCGCCCGAATTACATCCACCAACCCATCTCCATTCACATCCGCTAGCCTCGCTCCTGTATCTTCATTTAATTGTGTGACAAAACAACCAAGTACTGCTCCTTGGCATGCCGCGAAACCATTGCTCCAGCTAGCATTATAGTGCAGCCCGCTTCCATTATTAAGCCATATATTTGTACCTCCCGCCCCGCCCGCTTCATATGCTCGCATTACATCCACAAGCCCATCTCCATTAACGTCAACCAGGCGATTTCCTTTATCTGTTCCATCTGAGTTAGTAAAACATCCATTGTATGCTGATGTAGCATTGCATCCCTCATAATTATTGCTCCAGCTACCTGAATAATTCATTGAAGCTGCTATGTCGGTATATTCAAATCTTACTGGAGGCAAAGAACTAATGCTGTCATTCCCGTATTCTGTTATGTTTGAAATCGAATATAAGGTTCCCTCGTATTCTAATAGCCCATATTCAAAAACATACTTTCTAACCAAAACATTACTGATGTTAATATCGATCTCTCGAAGCATTCTTGATTGGGTAACTTTGTTTCCATTATCATAAACAGTCCTTAGGTGAGGCATATCAGTTGATTGGTAATTAAAGGTAATTGTTCTCGTTTTATCATTGTTATAATTTATGCTATCCAAATACGCTGTTCCATTATCTTTAGGAAAAGGGTTTTCCGTGTAATTATAGAATATTGAATTACCATACGTATCATTAACCAAATCCAAGCTCCATCTCCATGTCATGTTATTTTGATTAGAAACTAATTCTGAAAAGTTATGGAAGCCAAATGTATATGATGTGCCCTCTTTTGTTCTTACAATCCAATATGCTCCCTTCTCATTGTTTCCCCCACTAAAGTTCTTTATATATAGAAAATTCTCTACTTTTGTATGATACTTCTGTTCGTTGTTAACATAAGCCAGCTCATAGGAAGATCCTTCCAACACTAAAATAAATTCATCATCAGATGCATTATAAATTGTATAATTAGTATCTCTCTGTATATAACTATCAGAAAAGCTCCATCCTGTCCCTAAAATGCTTGGTCTCTGTCCCGCACCTTGACTATTGTAAAGTAAATTCACAGTCGGCTGTAAGCCATTTGTTCCAGGAGGAACAGTTATAGGATGCGTATATACTGCCGCTCCCGTAAAAGAATTTACAAGCAGATTGTTTTTTACCTCAAGGTCCTGCTGTTTTGGCACAATAGTACTATCTAAGTAATCAATATACGCTCCTGCAATGCCAGCAAGACTGATTAAAGATATTATTGCAAATAATGATCTAAACCAAATCATGCCCTCTATTTTATTTTTCATTAAGCCCCTCTTTTATAATATGAAGAGATGAAACTATATAAATCGCCCCAAACGGCAGATAAACATCATCTTCAACAACATCCCCACTTTGATTCGTCACAAGAGTTGTACTCCCTAAATGGTCAGGATGATAATATAACTTATCTCCATTCTGGAACTTTGATGCAATCATCTTATCATTCAAATAATAATATGTGTAATTCAATATTGTTCCATTAGTAATCTTTTCCTGAACAAAGTTATCAGACCAATAATAAGTTGTTTTATTGTTTCCAATTGCATCTATATTGTAAGTGACTTTCTTTAGGCGGTTGCCTTCGTGGTCGTTGTTTTTATTATTTCCTTGTTCTTTAGGGGATATTTGTTCTTCTTTTTTTATTGGTTCACTTTCCGCTTGTAAAGAAGTTACTTCTTTAACAGCAAGATTTTCTAAATTTATTTTTTCTGATTGTGATTCTTGGAGTTCTTGGGCAAGAGAGAAATTTGCGAATAGAATTAGCAAAATTATATTTACTACAATAAAAACAAATGTTTTATTTTTCATTTCTTCTTCTCTTTTTCATGAATTTCAGTAGGAAATGCCCGATTAGTGCTCCTATAACTCCAGAGAGAGCAAAATAACCTATTCTTGCTGGGAAACCAACTCCAAGCATAGAAGTTATATTTACTGTAATAACCACAAGCACTATTAGAGGAATTGTTCTTATTAAGTTCTCTTTATCTTTTGGTTTCATCTTTTAATAGAGCCTCCTCTTTTATAATGCTCAAAAATATCAAGTTTTAAATCTTCTAATAAATCCCCTTTAGCATTCTTAACTATGCCCCAATACCACCAGTACTTTTTCTTGTTTTTATATTTATTTTCAAAGAATTTTCCTAGCAGGTATTTATCTTTTTCAATGAGCAGTTTCTTAAATCTATTATCTATAGGCTTGAGGAATTTTGATATCTCCTCCGACAACTCGAATTCAGCTTTTCCTAAAGAATTAATTAAATATTCTAATGTATCTCTTGCCCCCAAATCAGTTATAATATATTCTCCTAAGGTAAAAGAGTAGCCTTCCTCACATTCTTCTACAAACTTTTTCCACTTATTTAGTAAAAGCTGTAGCCCGCCTTCTATGATAAAATCTGGATTCTTCTCTTTAACTAAAAGCTTTCTTATTATTTCTTCCTGTCTTGGGGTTAGTTTAACTTTATTCATTTTTTCTTAGTATGTCTATATTTATCTCTTAAATAAGATTTATATATTTTATCTGGTTTATCCCTATAAAAAGTCCCAAATTTATCAGGATGTTTGACGCCAAATGTTCCGGTAGCTTTATCTATCTTTACAATGGTGCCATCAGATCTAGTATAAGACTCAAAGCTATCTCCTCCAGCATTAAAGAAATCTTGGTATTTCTGATTGTATTCGGATAGAGTTCTCGTATCAACAGACTTGCCATGTCTTTCAAAATGACCTATAATCTTGTTTTGATTACTACTATAGCTTGTTCTCTGCGCTAACTTTCCTCCAATTCCCCCTGTAATCCCACCAACAACCGCATTAACTCCTGCTCTTGCTGCATCAAACTCATAATCTTGTCCTGTAAAGGTGCTCTCTGCATAAGCTGCAGCTTCCCCACCAACTACTCCGCTACCTGCTCCTGCTGCAATTCCCACAGCCACCGCCCCAGCGCTACTTCCAATTGCACTACTAATAGCTGCAGCAGCTCCAAATCCAGTCAAACCAGCAATTGCTCCTGCCCCAGTAGCCACTGCAACCTGTCTAGCATTTACTTCTCCTGTCGTCATTAATTGAATGGTTATGGAAGATACTGCTCCAATTCCAGCTCCAATTCCCGCAGTTACTAAAAGCACAGGAACATTGCCCGTCGGATCAGTATACTTATACGGATTATTCAGAACATACGAATACCTATTCAAATTCTGCGGGTCATAAACATCAGAGATAATTGGATCTGCCTGAAGGAAGTGCATAAATAAAGGATTATAATACCTCGCACCAAAGTAATCAAACCCTGTCTCATCTCTTTCCTTACCTGTAAATAAGAATCTACTATCTGCTAATCCAGAATAAATCGCCCCAAACGGCAGATAAACATCATCCTCTACTACATCCCCACTTTGATTTGTCACAAGAGTTGTAGAACCAAGATGATCGGGATGATAATACAACTTATCTCCATTCTGGAACTTTGATGCAATCATCTTATCATTCAAATAATAATAAGTAAAGTTAAAGATGCCAGAGGCATTCCTTACTTGAATAAAATCAGCAGGCTTGCTGTTCGAGTAGTAAGTGGTTTCATTATCAGAAGAGTTGCCATTTCTGTATTCTATCTTTTTTATTCTCTTGCCCTCGTGATCGTTATTAGTAATCGTTTGTTCTGTAGACGAAACCTGTTCTTCTATTTTTGCTGGTTCGCTTTCAAATTGTGAAGAAACTATTTCTTTAACAAGGGTCTTTTGTAAATTATCCCTGTTTTCTTCTTGTGCGAGGGAGAGATTAGCGAACAGAATTATAAAAGTTAGTACTACAATGAATGTTTTAAGTTTTTTATTTGGCATCTTTAAAGTAACTCCTATTTGTATAAACCAAGTATATTATTAAAAAGTAAAAAGCAATGAAGAATAATGAGGTAAGAACATTAGAAATTAAGAATGTCGCGGGAGTAATGGAAACAGAAAGTACGTCCACAATTTTATCTATAACAAAGAGATTGTATACCATTCCAATAATAACCCCGATTATTAAAAAGTCTATGAAGTAAATAAAATACTTCCATGTTTTTGGAATTCTTTTAATAAACAAAAACACGAATAAAATAAAAGCAATTAAAATAAAGATGTCTATCCAATAATCAACAATAGCAAAAGTTCCAAAAATTTTCTTATTTAGTTCTATCCTATTGTAATTTATTGCTTTAAGAGTTCCTCGCAAAATTATGTAAAACATCCATACAATTACGAGAGTAATTGCTATTGTCCTCTTTTGGAATCTATTTTTATTTATCAAGTTTGCACTCTCATCAATTTTTCATTTAATATATTTATTTCAATTCCAAGTCGACCACATTCTTTTATTAAGAAATCTGGTAAGGACAAGTAAAGGCCATTATAGTGTATACGTAAAGATATAGATAGATCATAATTTTTAATTGAATCAATAGTCTTCTTATTTAAATGCTTTAATAATTTTGTTGTATCAAGAAGTTTTTTCTGATCATCTCTTTTTGATTTTATCGGCATAAATATGGCATTAGTCTCTGATGTTGGTTTTTCAATTGTCCAAACATCACCAATATCTTTCTTTAAAATTTCAATTATTTTATCGCATTCTTCATCATTATCTAAAGGATAAATATGCAAGGCTAATAGTTTAATTTCTTTCATGTTTTCGATTTTTTCACCTTTATGGAAGTTCCATCATTTTTTGTAGTTTTCTTACTTAAATATTCTTTCCACACTTTTGAATTTTTTAAGTCCTTCAAAACAGCATTAACTTTATTTATACCTGCTTCTTTAAAAGAATACAACCTTCTATTATCTAGAGAATATAAATTTCCATTTTGATTAACAACACTAATTTGCGGAATGTCTGAAGATTGAATGGCTCCAGATTTCAAATCGCTAATGGTTTGATCAACCGATTTTCCATCTTGGAAAGTACCCTTTATATTATCGTGAGTATATCTCACATCTTGTGGATTAACTGTTATTTCTTTACTAGCTTTGTTTCCTAAGTTATCGGCCCCTTGCTTTCCAACTTTCTCCAGTATATTATCTACAGCGCCTGCCTCTCCAATAGCTCTTTCAGCATATTTAACGCCCCTGGCAGCAGCTCCCAATCCCCCCACAAGAGGAACAATGGCAGAGACAGCATCTAATCCTAAAAATATCCCATTAGTTAAACTTGGATTTTGGTTATAAGCTTGAATTGATTGTGCTAAGCTAATATAGTCAACAATATCTAAAGGACTAACATAATTTCCTGTAGGATCAGTATATCGATAAGGATTGTTAAGCGCATAACTATATTTATTCAAGTTTTGAGGATTATAAACGTTAATGTAGGCAGGATCGTCCCATCTAAGCCAATGCATTAACTTGCAGTAATATAACCTCGCTCCAAAATCATCAAATCCTGTTTCATCTCTTTCTTGTCCTGTAAACAAATATCGCTCGCTTTCATCACCACTATGCAAACATCCAAAAGGTCCAAACACGTTGTCTTCGACAACATCCCCTGATTGATTAGTAACCAGCGTCGTAGAACCCAAGTGGTCAGGATGATAATATAACTTATCTCCATTCTGGAACTTTGATGCAATCATCTTATCATTCAAATAATAATAAGTAAAGTTAAAGATGCCAGAGGCATTCCTTACTTGAATAAAATCAGCAGGTTTGCTGTTAGAATAATAAGTTGTTTCATTATCAGATTGGTTGCCATTTCTGTATTCTATCTTTTTTATCCTCTTGCCCTCGTGGTCATAGGTATATTCCTCAATAACATTTCCAGTCGCATTATTCTGTCTTATCTTTGATACGCGATGCCAGCCGTCATATTCTAAATATTTATTGAATCCTTGAATCATGTTGCCATTTGCATCGTATGTGAGATCATAAGACTCGTAGCTGTGTGTTATGATTAGCATAGGCCTTAAGGATGTAGTAACATAATCGCGGGAGCCTATACTGATGGTTCCTATTCCATTATAGCCCTCGCCTGCAAATCCAATGCTAAAGATATCAGACGTAAGCTTCGCCTGCAAATCGCTTAGTGCTGAAGCAGGGAGAGTGTAATTTCGATAGATATTCTTTTGATTGACAGTCGTTTTATTATACTCTGTGCCATTGCCCATGTCGCTGTAATATAGACAATTTCCATTCGGACAGTCCCCATCAACGTTAGGATATGTGTTATTGGTACTTCCCATATGATAGAGGCTTACGTTATAGGGAAATTGCGGGGCTGTTGAATACAGGCTGACTGTAACATTTCTTATTATCGATTGGTCTGGAATGGATGAAACATTCCAATCAACAGCCGCGCGATAATGATTGCTTGAAGAGCCAGCAATTATCATAAGAGAAGGGTTGTTAAAGCGAGTGTGATTATTGGAATTGTTATTAATATATCCGTTCCATGCAATAAAAGACCAGTTTAAATTTAATGTGGGGTCAATTACAAGAGGATAAGCAATATTTAGATTATTTAGAAAAGAAGCAGGAATTTGTATGTTAATCTGATTATCGCTTATTGACGAGCTTAAATATTGGCAATAAAAGCTTGCATCACAGATATATGGCTCTTCTGCTGTCAACTGCAGAGTTCCATGTTTCTGAAATGATATGTTAAAGTCCTGCTGGATATTCTGCAGGGGCTCTTTTATCACAATTTCCTCTTTCAGTTTGCTCGGCAGATATTGATATCTTAAATCAATATTTGGCATGATGTTCTCAAACGTAAAAACGCTTCCTTCAATTACAGGATTAAAGACGGGGGCGGGAACAGAACCTAAACCAGAACCTAAAAGATTATCCAGCTTGAATGTAATGTTTTCACCATTAATTATCGCAGAAATCTCTCCATAGCCTGAAATAACTGCCTTGTAATAATATTCTTTAGTGCAAAACTTGACTTCTAGCCCTTCTGAACAGTCAAACCAGTTCTCATCAATCTCTTCCCACTCTCCCTGCTCGTTATGCCAGTATTTTTCATAGCTATAAAGAGTGGTTTGGCATTCATTGCCAATGCATGAGGTTTCCCAGTTAGAACCTTTAGAAATTTCAGAAGTTCCTATGGCTTTAACATTGATAGAAAGAAAATTTATTGCGATTATCAGAAATATGATTATAGAGATTATTAGCCTCTTTTTCATGTCATGATTAGCTATTGTTTGTTTATAATCGTTGCTACCACTAAAACACAATTGCCTACGCAATCATCCCTCTCAAAGCAGGATGCATATCCATCGCGTGCTGCTGCGCAATATTCTGATACAACTGATAGGTAATCGTGACTGCCAGCAATATGGAAGTTCCTGAAGTCAGAACTCCCAAAAGGTCTGCAATAGAAGCCAATGCACCTATAGCTAAACCTCCCATCACAGTAAGAGGCATGACATATCGCGACAGTATACTTTCCATTACACGTTCATCTTTCCTAAATCCAGGCACTTGCAAACCTGACGCCATTATATTCTTCGCTTGGCTTCCAGCATCCATACCCGCAGTCTTCACCCAAAACACAGAGAATACTGCTGCAAGAGCCATGTAAATAATAACATGCGAGAACGCTTGAGCTATTTGTATCGATCTCAAGCTTCCAGTAACAACGCTCGTTAGGATATCAGAATATCCAAACCAATAAGCCACTCCTGCAATCGGAACTCCATTCGAAAATGTTCCAAGGAAAGTTGCATGTCCTAACCATCCCTCTATAAGCCCTGCAAACAATTGCATGTTGGCAATCAATGCAGCAACAAGAATTACTGGAATGTTAGACGCATAAAAGAACTGAAGAGGCCATTTCATAGTGTATCCTCGCAATTTATCATAGCTTAATGGTATTTCAACTTTCAAACTCTGCGCCCACACAATCCCTAAAAATACCAGTGAGGTCATCGCAATTACTGCAAAAGCCAGAAGCGCTTCCTGAGGCGCCCCGTTGATAACTGATTGTAGAATGACAAGAATTTTTCCGCTGCAAGGAGTATCTCCAAAATTAACAAGGCAGTTTTCCCCTGTAGCCCCAATAAATTGGAACAGCCCAGTAAATAACTGCAAAGCAACTCCTGCAACTATGAATAGTGAAACTCCTGACCCAAAGCCCCATTTAGTCGTGACTTCATCCATAAGCATTATCGCCAGCCCTCCTAAGATAAGCTGTAAAATTAACAGCCCAGTAAAACCGGGTACAGCTTGAAGCCCACCCATTAGTACATACACAGAAGCTTCAAAGAGTATGAAGAAAAGCACTCCAAGTTTCTGCAATCCCTGGTAGTATTTCTTTCCTTCCTCTGTCTTCGTGTTGATATTTAATATGCCAGACCCCACAAGCAGCTGAAGGATAATAGAGGACATAACAATAGGCCCTATACCCAATGTAATAACACTCCCAAAGTCCGTGCCTAAAATTGTAGCCAGATACTTAAAACGCTCTAACGAATTGACACTCAATCCATGAAGCGGAATGTTGTATAAGATGAAAAAAGCTCCAAGAACAAGAAGAGTCCACTTCAGTTTAACATTAAAACTTAGTTTCTTCTCCGCTGGTCGTTTGACCTCGGGAAGATACGAAAGAATTTCGCGTAACACCATCTTCTCTTTAGAAAAAACAGGTTTTTAAACCTTAATGAGATGATTTTAAATAGGGCGATTTCCAGATTCTATTAATAAACCATGTTCGGAAAACTTTTTGGTCAAACTTGGAAGGAATACTGGCGCAGCTTCAAAGGAATATCTCAACTTTTTTTAGTGTTCTATCTCTTACCTTATGCTCTGTACACCTTCTTTGCCTCGACTAATCGACCTTCATTTAGTCCTTTCTTTATTATCGGCTTCTTGCTGTTATTTGCTCTTTTAGTCCCAAGCCTTCTACTTTTCACAATGACGATAGCGTCTTCATCTCTAAAAGGAAAGAAAATCAAATTTTCAGATTACTCAGCTTGCTTTCAAGGTAGATATTGGGCATTTTTAGGATTTTCAATTTCCTTAGGTTTGCTTCTAACAGGTCTAACAATACTTCTAATCATACCCGGAATAATATTTGGAGTTTTTTGGTCACTTTCAACTTTCGTCTTCTTAAAAGAAAATAAAAAAATTCTAGCCTCTTTGAAAAGAAGCAAGCAACTAGTTAGAGGCAGATGGTGGAAAACTTTCGGATATTTCGTACTTTTGTTAATCTTTACAATTCTAATCTCTATAATCTGGCAAGGAATTGTTGAAATATTCCTCTCCGAAGTCATAAGTCCAATATTAATCTCAATCAAAATTATATTGATATTTCTCCCAGCAGTTATTACAGCACCATTCTTCATATTGTTCTATAAGAATCTTTATTTAGAATATAAGAAAGGTAGAAAAAAATAATTATCCTTTTTTCTGAATAACAATCTCGCCGCCGGCCTTTTTCACAGCCTCAATTGCACCCTTAGAAGCAGAACGCGCGTGGATAATAAGTTTAATCCCAACGCTGTCTCCGATTATTTTACATTCTTTAAGCTGAATAGTGTAACTTCCTTTTTCATCTTTCGCGCGTCCATCTTTCAGCATAGTTTTAAGTTGTTTAACAATCGCCCCCAAGCTTATGGCCTCTATCCTATGGTGCGTTCCTCTTCGTAATGTTTTATCTTTCCCGAAATAATCATTTCCATATAATTTTATAACAAGCGTCTTTTTCTGGTCCCCTCGCTTTCCAGTTCCAGACATTCCCACGCCCCCGCGATTTCCTGAGCCTCTAGTTCTGTTCTTTCTTCCCCGTCCGTGTGTCTTGCTTCCTGGATGTCTAACGTGCTTTCTCCTTCTTTTGGTTTTCATAGCATTCTCTCCACTAGTTTATTGATTCCTTCTTTATTGTTTCCCAATACCCCTTTGCGCACACCATAATGCATCTTGCTGTCAATTCCTCCTCGAGCAGGGTGTAATCTAAAAAAAGGTTTTATCTCTCCCTTTTTTCCAGTTTTTAAGCCCCTCTTCTCAATAAGTTTTTCTTTAGTTTCCTTAGAAATATCTCCATATGCAACAAAATTTCTCAGGCCCTCAAGTAGTTTACGATTCTCTTCAGTATCTTCCAATAATGTGGCAGTATACTTCTTATGAAGTCTTATTCTATAAAGCGTTTCTCCAACATTCTTAGGGATACTTACAAGCCCTGCTATTCTTATAACCAAAATCATCTTCTAACCTCTCGCGTTTTCAAAAGAGCATTGAAGCATGCTTTTATTGCATTAAATGTCGTCCTAGTCTGCCCCTTAGTCACTCCATAAACATCTTTGATTCCAGCAAGCCTCAAAAGTTTCTTTAACTCGTCTCCTACAACTAGTCCTGTTCCTTGAGCAGCAGGTATCAGCTTAACTCTCACACTCCCACACTTGCCTTCGACAATCAAAGGCACACTATGTTTCTCGTTACAAGAGCAGTCAAAGTTGCCGCATCCCCGCTCAATACGCTGAATAGCTAACTTGGCATTTCGGGCTGATTTCTCCCGTGCAGGCAAGGTTTCTTTTCCCTTTCCCATTCCAACTCCAACATGCCCGTTTTTGTCTCCAACAACGGCCATAGCAGAGAATGAGACAACATTTCCTTCCATAGTTTTTCTTTGAGTTTGTCTCCACGCTCTTCTCTTTCCTCCTCCGAATTTACCTTTAGCCTGTCCTATTTTAATCAAATCACTTTCAAGATTGAGAAGCTTCTCGGCAATTTCAGGCTCTAGAATCTTATTTCTCGTTTCCAGTATGTGGTCAATATCAGTTTCTTTCCCATCTAGGACATCTCGGCCAATTTGCGTTTTAGGCACCCATCGAGCAAGTCTGTCTTCCCGCATGGCTTTCTCATTTTCAGCCTTTCTATCTACAATAACATTTATTTCGCTTTCTACTTTCAGCTTTTCCATCTCATCGGGCGTCGGCTCAATAAGAGTCTTCGGATTATTCTTTGTTTCTTTTTCTGCCATCAGTCTTTAGCCCTCCCTTCAGTTTTAAAAAAACTTCCCGTGTTTTCTTATTCTCTTCAAATCGCGCATCACTAGGAAGTATTTCTGGATTATGTGGAATAACAAGCCCTCCATCTATCGCTCCCCGCAGGAAGGCGTAGAGGCGTCCTTTCTCGGCATTGCGGTACATTCCAATGTCCAAAATCGCCTCGCGCACGCTTGTTGATTTTTCTCCAAGTAATTTTCCAGTTAAGTAAGCTGCAGTAAGGTTCTTAAGGCTTCCTTTAAGTGATTCAGGCCAGCCAGAGGATAGAAGTTCTTTTGATGATGCGCTTACAATAACTTTATCCTGCGCAAGAGTAGATATCACAATCTGCCCAATAATATAGCGGTTAGTTTTCCTTATAACTAGTCTCGGTTTCCCTGAACCCAGCAGCCTTAATCTAGCATGATAGTCTGTTTTTGCTTCTTGTCTTCTTCTTTTTATTGTCCTTTTTATTCCCTTCATGCGCTTGCCTCCTCTAATCTATCCCTTAGTTGAGCGAGAGTATATATGCTCCTTGTTCGTATTTCTTTTCGCACAGCCAAAAGAAGCTCACTGCTTATTCTTTTCTGCTGTTTTAATCTAGCTAAATATCTTCGCAGTTTTCTCACAGCCTGCATGTAGTCCTGCTTGTTATCTATAATCTTCTTGCGTATACTTCCTCCGCGCCTTCTTGTTTCACGCCTTTCAACGCGAAGCCTTCCCCGAACTTCATGAATTCCTATTGCCCCGTCTTTGACAAGGTCGCGCATGTCTTGTTTGGTAATTGCGTCTTTAATCTCATTCAATCTAAAGTTATTGAATCTTATTCTGTTTACTCCAACTCCCAAAGCCCGGGCAGCAAGTTCTTTTTTCCCTTCAAGTTTCATTAACTTTTTCCTCCAGAGATTTCAAAATTCATTTCCCTAGCCTTTCTAAGTAATTCAATGCGATTCTTAGCCCCTACTCTTCTGGATATGACTATGCGCCCCATCTTATCTGCCCTTTCTAGTTCATTCATATTAATGACCACTATCGGTCTTTTACCTTTGATAAGACCAGCGATGCTCCTTTGCCTCTTGTAGCCGACCGTCGGCGAAGAAGGATAGCCTGCGCGATTTCTTCTGAACTTGCTGTGCCGTCCACGCGACTTCCTCCATTTCTGCAGTTTACGTCTATTCTTTCCTAAACGCAGGTGCCTTACAGTTTCACTCCTAAGGAATTTTTTTCCCATCAGATTGGCCTCCCTGCTTTTGAAGTGATAAATATTCCATCCTGAAACACTCGTCGATCGCGCTTAGGCACACGAGTTGCATACTCTATGTTAGCAGACGTCTGGCCTGCAGACTCAATATCATGGCTCGAAACAGTTATTTTCACGCCTTTGACCTCAACATCAACACCAGGCAAAATTGAGGCTACACGTTTCTCTTTCTCTCCTAGAAAATTGCTTATAACAAATTTAGAGCCCTCGACTTTTACAGTCATGGGAAAATGAACGTTGCAGATTTCAAGCTCATATGCAAATTTTTTATGCACTCCTTCAAACATGTTCCTGATATGAGCCATAAGCGCGCGTATGCCTGCAAGAGTCTTTTTGTTGGCGCGCCCAGACTTAAGTTTTATTTTGCCTTCATCAACAGAAATCTTTGCATCTTGCAGAGAGATAACTTTTCTGACTTCAGTCTCTCCATGTTTACATATTAGAAATTTATCCTGAATCTCGCAGGTTACCCCTTCTGGAATAAGCATCTCTTCAGCAAAAGTTTTTCTCATGTTAATAAAAGTAAGCAACAATGCTTCCTCCAATATTTTTTTCCAAGGCTGTATGGTGTGTCATCAATCCTTTGCTGGTTGAAACAATAACCACTCCCATGTCTCTCGATGGCAAATAACGTCTTACGTACTTCATGATTTCATCTGCTCTCGCGGCGTATCTAGGCTTAATAGCCCTGCACGCATTAAGTTTATCTCCTGTTTCAACTTCCAGTTTTCGGCCATTGACATGATAATTTTTTATATATCCTCGCAGCTTGCTTATTGCAAGGATAGAAATCAAAAATTGTGAGTGATGCTCCAGCACAAGCTCAGTCTTGCTAGCCCTTTTAGCATTCATAATCCTATTCAGCGCATCCGCAACAATATCTTGGCTCATTTTAGCTGTATTTTTTAAATCCGATTTCCTCCGCTATTTCTCTGAAGCATTGTCGGCATAACTGCAAATTATATTGGCTCAAGTGGGCTCCGAATCTTCCGCATCGCCTGCATTTTCTCGCTGCTATCCCCATCTTGCGGTCTCTCGGTTTATTATGATTCAAATATTTTTTCATAATAACGGGCTTGCTTCTCAATTGTCTGGCTATTTTGTTCCAATCGCTTGCTGACATATTATTCAAACTTCGTCTTGAAGTTTTCCTCCATATAGTTGACAATTTCATCCGGCGTGATGTGCTGTTTCTTAGGCACGCGTCCTCGTTTGATTTTTTTCCTGCTAACGCGAAAGCCTGCGCGCGCAAAGACAATTGTGGCATTAAATCCCCTTATTCCTATTTCCCGCACGTATTCCATGTCAGGAATGTCAATATATTCTTCTATCCCAAATGAAAAATGATTATCTGCAATTTGCTTTCTTTTTAAGGAATTGTCAATCGCCCCTAAAAGTCTTCTAAGCATTTGCAGGGCTTTTTCTCCTCGCAGTGTGACTCTGGTTCCTAATTCCATTCCTGGTTTAACATTCAATTCAGGGATTCGTCTTTTTGCCCCTGCTTTGATAATTTGAGCTTTCATTCCGCTTAACATCTCAAGCAATTTCTTGGCCTTGGCAAGATTGGCATCCACTCCTCCTGCGCTAAGGACAACTTTCTCAACGAAAGGAGATCTCATAGAGTTCATAGTGCAATAAGGTGCCTCCCTTGTAACGTGACTGTACGATCCTTCAATTTAACCTGCACATCGCTCTTCTCAAGACTTTGCACATTCCCCGTCTGTCCAATACTCCTTCCAGATTCAATAAAAACTTTTCTTCCCTTCTCAAGAGGTATTACCTTCAATAGTTTGTTTGACATATCTAGCTCTAAAGAGTCTCCGATTTTAGGGTTTTCTTTTGAAAGAAGATTAGTTCCATCATGAAGGTTTATTTGAGTTATTTTACCTTTCAAGATCTTTTTTCCTATAACCTTTGCAATCCTTGTGCTCTCTTTAGTCTCTTCAAAGAAAAATCGTCCGCTCGGGAGTATACTTAATCTATACTTCTTTCCAGCTTCAAGTATATTGAAAAGATGAAGCGGCTCCCGATAATCTCTTACAACACGCCCGTTAATCTTCAATTTTTTCTGATGAATCATGGATTTTATTTCCTTTGCTGTCTGCCCAAGATGCAAAATATCTCTAACTGCTGCAACGACGCTGATACTCTGATGCGCGTGGCTCAAAGGCCTTGCTAAGTAAATAGTTCCCTTTCTTGCCACAGGTATGCGGCGGCTAGTTAGTGCTCTTGTTAGGTGCATGTTTTTCCTCCTTGTGCTGGTTGCGCAGGCTCTTTAAACGTTTCCTATCATCGACGTTAAGGGTTACAATTTGAATCTTGCTGGGGTTGAAGAAAACAGGAACTTTCGTCCCATCTCGTTTATTTCTTGTTATTCCCTCAAGCACAACTCTAGTTCTTTTCATATCTACTTCAAGCACTTTAGCTTTCTTTTTCTTGAACGAACCTCTCATAACCAGCACCTCGTCGCCTTTTCTTATCAGAAGATTTCTCTGTCCGTGCTTCTTGCGCAATTCCTTGCTTAAGTTAGAAATCAAAAACTCCCTTTTCAAATGTAATGGTGCATTAATTCTGTATTTGCGCTGCTTTCGCGGCTGCGAACTTCCTATCCACGAAGTTGAAAATTCTGATTTCATAGTATAAATTGCGCGATTTTAGCGACGAGCGGCCATCTGTCCGCTGCTTCACGTGCCATAACTCCTTTTAATTGTGTTCCTTTTGGATTGCCTTTATCATCTTTCAGCAACGCAACCGCATTATCTTCAAACATTACTCTTTCGCCAGTATTCCTCTTGTAAGATTTTCTCTGCCGAATAACAATAGCATCAAAAACTTCTCCAATCATCTCAGGCTTGCCAGCCCTGACAGAAACTTTAGCCATATCTCCAACTTTAATGTACTGCTGTCTTCCTTTTTTTGTCTTACCATGATGAACTCCAGTTATCCTAACAATTCTAGCACCGCTATTGTCGCTCGCTACCAAGTTTGAGCCAATGTTCAATCCTCTCGTTACTCGTGCTGCTACTGCTTTCATGCTGGTATAGGCCTCGTTACTCCCAATCTTTTTCTCATTTCTCTGGTAATATTATATAAAGGACTTGTAAAAGATGCATACCATGGTGGAATATTTTTCCAAAAACCAGCATTCATCCCAAGATGTGTAATCTTTTTTTCAAGAAATAATAATCTTTCCTCTCTATCTTTGCTATACTCTCCACCTTCACTTTCTATATCCTCTTTAAAGGAATAAACATCTCTTGCTAACTTGCTATAGCTATCAAGTCCGCGGGTCATTATTGCAAAAGGAAATCCCCCATTTTTTTGGTGTTCTTTTCGCATAATAACTAAATCTCTTATCCTTTTTCCAGGATGACTAAATGTGCGGTGGTATGAAGAAAAACCAGGAGGACCAACACACAATTCTATTCGTTCATCCCCATCCCCTACATCGACAATGAGTGTAATCATTTTTTCTTCTCCTCTTCAACTAGTGCTTTCTTTACAATTTCAATAACAACAAAATGAATAATCTTGCTCAACGGGCGACATTCCTGAACTTTCACATAATCTCCAATCGCAACAATCATCCCATTCTGCACACGGGCATGCAGTCTAGTTTTATCTTTCAAGAATCTTTCATACTTCGGCACATACAAAGTGCGTTCAAACTCGACCACAACACGTTTAGCAAACACCTTCGTTACATAACCCTGAAAAATTCTACCTCTAGGTATAACTAGGTCTTCCTGCTTAATGTCTCGTTCTACTTGTTTTTTCTTTACCATGTTTATCCTAATCTGTAATTGACTCTACTGGAAAGCCAAGCTTGACAAGAATAGGTTTTACCTGTCTCCTGTGGTTTCCTTGCAGTTCAATAACTCCCTCTTTCACCGTTCCTCCGCACGCAAGCGCTTCCTTCAGCGACTTCGCTGTGTTTCTCAAGTCGATACTTTTGTCAAACCCTGAAACCAGAGTCGTGATTTTGCCGTATCGGCGCGCGACGGTTGAAATCGTTATTTTCTGCTCGCTTTTCGCAAGGTCTTCCCATGCGATAGCCTCGACAGGCAGTCCTGTTCGTGGGTCTATCTCCATGTGTTATTTTTTTCGCCCAAGCCCCAATTTCTCGGCCTGTGCGAATGTAAGTAGGCGCGCAATAGCCCTTTTAATATCTTTGGTTTTAGACTTGGTTTTGCTTGCGCTCGTTCGTCCTCGTATCATCTCTAGTTTTAATTCCTGAATTTTTCCCTTTCGCGCTTCAGCACTCATGCCCTTTATATCTTTCATTTTTAATCCCATTACGCTTTCTCCTTCCTCTTTCTAGGAGCTTTCTTTTTTTTCTTTTCAGGTTCAGGCAATGGAATCTGTTCAATCGGCAAATCGGCGCGCGCTTTAATTCTGGCAAGAAGAGCATCATCAACAGTTATACGATCATGAATAACAGCGTCAGGAGCAAGTATGCTTACTTTGATTCCAACAACTCCAGCCATAGTCTTTGCTTGAGCCATAGCTCTCCTTACTACTTTTGCAGGGTCTCCCGTTTTCTTCAGGTATCCTTGTGCAAAGCGCCAACTCTTAGCTCTATCACTTGGCAATTTCCCAGATAGGACTATTTCAGCACCCAATGCCCCTGCCTTAATGATGTTCTCCAGCATTCTGTAGGCAACTAATTTGAATTTCAAGGATCCTTTACGCTCAAGATTTAGAGCAATATCATCTGCAACCAGTTGCGCGTCAAAAAGAGCTTCTGTAATTTCCCTTATTTCAATATGAGGATTGTCAAGCTTGAACCTTTTTTTAAGCGTCGTTGTTAACTCATTAATTTTCTCGCCTCGCGTTCCAATCACCAGTCCAGGTCGATTGGTTGCAACAACTATCTTCTCGCCGACAGGAGTGTATTCAATGGAGACCTCGCTGATTTTTCCTTTTCCAAGAGAATTCTTAATATATTCGCGAACTTCAAGTTCTTCTTCTTTAAGTTTTACAAATTTTTTCTCATCCATTGTCCTTATCTCCCAGTTCACGCGCTTTTATAATAACATTCGCTCTTTTGCCCTTGCGCCCTCCGCGTCTGTTCGGGCGCGCAGCCCAGCTGATTGAAGCAAATGTAATTCTCGTTTTATCAAGGTCAAGTCCATGCGCAATGGCATTTCCTTTCAAACCTTTCAACACACCCATATATTGCTTTATCGAAGCGACAGGGTATCGTCCCGACATCATTCCATGTCTGTGTGGAATTTCACCTTTAAAAGGAATAGCTAATCTTAAAGCACTCACTTCACTTAAAAGGTGCATTGCTTCATCAATCGACTTTCTCTTAATAAAATGCCCTATTGCCATTCCATGTTTTAGCGAAGCATGAAGATTTCTTCCAACTGCGCTGGCTTCTTCTCTCTTAATTATCTTTGGCTTTTCTTTTTTCTTATCTTCGATTTTATCTTCAGATTTTTTATCTGCTTCATTGGCCTTATCATCAATTTTTTCCTTAATCTCCTCTTTAGATTTTTGCTCATTCTTGCTCTCGGGCAATTTTGCTTCTTCATGATGTTTAACAGCCTTTTCATTACTGCTCTTCTGATTTGTTTTTTTCATGCTTCCTTTTTCCATCTCATTAGTTTTTTTATCGCTCATTTTACTTCTTCAGGGCCCTCGAACCCTTCGTTGCTCCGATGCCTGCAGCAGAGTGAGCGACTTTCTTTCTGGTAAGCGCAAATTCTCCTAGTCTATGCCCGACCATTTCACCATTGATAATAACATCCTGAAAAGTTTTTCCGTTATGAACTCCAATTGTTTTGCCAACAAGATGAGGAACTATCACAATATCGCGCTGATGCGTTCTTAGTTTTTTATGATGACTTTCTTTAGTCTCGCAGTTTTTAATGAATTTTTCGATAATATCAAAATGCCTCAAAACACTGCGCCTGCTGCGCGAAGGCATATATTTAGCGCATTCTCGCACATCTAGTTCCTTAAGTGAAGCAATTGTTTTGCCCCGATATTTCTCTTCTCGTGATCTTACTTCAACTTCCATTTTATTTTCTTCCCGTCCTGCGTGGAGCTAGATGTCCTACTCTTCGTCCTGCAGGAGCCCAGCGTTTTGCAATCTTAGATTTAATGCGCTTACCTCTGCCAGAACCGAATGGATGATCAATAGCATTCATTTTAACAGCAGATGTGCGAGGCCAGAGTTTATTCCTTGCTTTCATTTTATAGAACTTTCTTCCTGCAGTATAAAAAGGCTTTTGCTTTCTTCCTTCACCAGCAACAACCCCAATCGTTGCGCGGCAGTTCCCATCAAGCACGATTTCTCTTCTCGTTGGAGTCATAATTCCTACTTTATTATGCTCGTAATGTTTATGCACAGTCGCACGGCTTCCAGCAACACGCATCATTTTCCCACCATCTCCCGGATTTTTTTCAACATTAAAGACTGTTGTTCCTGAAGGAATATCCTTAAGGGTTATAACATTTCCTTTATCCAATCCTTCTCCTATCTTGAAGTTCTGCCCCTCAACAACTCCATCAAACGCAACGTTGTAAAAATGCTCATTACCGATAGATGCATGTATAAGCGGCGCCGAGTGCGCAGCAGAGTGAAGAAGGGCAATAACTTTGGCTTGTCCAACTCCCAGGGGATATTTAACTCGATAGATAAAAGCCTGCTTTCTAGCCTGATAAGATAAGCTTCCCTTGCCTCGTGCCTGCGATATAATTCTCTTTCCCATGTTAAATCATCCCCATCTTTGTTGCAACATCGGCAGCAGCATATCCTTTTGCCAGCCTGATGTAAGCAATTTTTTTATTTTTCTTGATAAGCGTTCTTACACTTGAAACTTTAACCTTGAAAAGCATTTCAATTTCTTTTTTCAAGGCAGGTTTTCGTACGTTCCTAGAAGTTTCAAACGTAAGAGTGTTTTCTACATCAACAAGCTTCACTGCTTTTTCTGTTGCAACTGGTTTTAAGTCCATTTTTCCTCTCCAAGCTCCTGAATTGCTTTTTCAGTATACAACGTCAGCCTTCCAAGCGGATATAAATCGCCTATTTCAACACTACTAAGAGATTTTATCTCAACTCCAGGCACATCCAAACGTTCACTATTTCCAGTTATAATAAGAAGTCCTGCATTAGACTTGTAAGTTCTCCCTCGTCCCTTCCCCTTTCCTGCTCTAACAGAGCGATGCTTTAAAACTATAGGGAAAGCATTGCCCGTAATCTTTTTTAGGAGCTCAATAGCCTTCTTTCCCTTTAAATCAAACCTCTCAACAATCAATGGCAATTCCAAATTAGATTTAATAGTGGAATATCTTTTTTCTATATATCTATTCATAGCAGTTGCTGCAAGCGCAGATGCAAATGCAATTTTGATTTCTTTTATGTTAATCTTTCTTGGTCTCCTAAGTAATTTATGTCCATGCACACGTCTTCCCCCTCGTGTTCCAGAAACCTCCGCTCCGACCCAGTTGAATTGTGTTCCCCTTCTCCATATAATCTTTCTAGGAACTCTTGAGATTCCTTTTCCATACTGTCCTTTCCATGCATGTCTCCTGTGTTTTAAAATTCCCGATGCAGATGATCTTCGTCCAGCTCTAGGATCAAGCGAGTGCGGCTGCCAGCTTCGCGAAGCTTCAAGATATTTTGAAACAATGTCCTCGCGAATCGGCGTGTCAAATAAAGCCGGCAGAGTCATCTCTGATTTCTTCTTGCCCGAACTATCATATATTTGTGCTTTCATCGTTGAGCTCCTACTGCTTTTGTTCGCAAATTTCTATCTTCCCATTTTTCAATTTCTCTATATAAGTTATCAACAATAAAACAGTCTGGAGAACCCCGATATTCTGCCCTCATCCCTGCGATTTCTCTTCTTACCTTTAAAAATGCTGGTGAACGGCTCGCAACATCTTCGGAAGTAAGAGCGTCCATAGCCCTATTCACAGTACCAAGCAGAGCTATAAAATTACTATAAGGTCCTTTAATTTCTTCGCCTGCAAGGTTATTCATCGTTTTATCTCCATTAGTTCATATTTTTTCTTCAATTGTTTCCTCGTTGGTCTCAAAGCAGGCGTAACAATAACTTCGCGTTTAGGAGGACCCTGCACGCTTCCAGCGACAATAATATAATCTCCAGTTACGGAACCATAATGATTGAATACTATATTAGTCAGTGGACTGTCCAAAGCTCCCTTAGATATAATAGGAAGATTGTATTGAATACGGCTGAACATCCCTAACTGGCCTGCCATCGGTGTTCTAAAAGTAACTCTTGCGGGATGCCATGGTCCCAAACTTCCAGGTCTTCTTACACCTTTCTCAGATTTGTGCGACTTTAAACTAATTCCAAATCTTTTTACTGGTCCAACCAAACCTTTTCCTTTAGTAAGCCCTCGCACATCAACTAAACTTAATCCAGGAACTTCTTTAAGAGAAATTTCCTTTCCAATGTGAGACTTGATAAATTCCAAGGGGTTCTTGCCACGAACAACAATTTCTGCAAGATTAGGTGTTTTTTTGAACATCCCCTTCATTAAGCTATAAACAATCACACGAACTTCATCCCATCCTTCTGGCGCGTTGAAAGCAGGAATTGCCTTAGGAACTCGAACTAGGTGTTTTAACTCTTTATCATGAGAAGTAACAACTTCTTTCATTACATTTCCATGTTTGTAAAATCTCACAGAAAAAATCTTCATCTTAGGAACTTCAAGAATGGTTACAGGAAGTGCAATTTTCTTATTAACTGTCATAGATTTATCAGTCTTATCTCGAACAAGAGCAGTAGCCATTCCAACCTTATAAGCAATCAGTCCCAAAAAACCTTCATAGTTATGACGGGAAACAGCATTCCAATTAACCCTTGGGAAGGCTCTCTCTGAGCGTTTTCGCGGCCAATATTGTAGGCTTCCAAATCGTGGTCTGCTTATCTTTGCCATTTTCGTCTATGTTCAAACTATATTTCATATTAACAATGGTGCAACTCAACCTCCCTTATCAGTGAGGGGTTGTTTGTGTGCTACAATTAGTTCCGTTCTACCGTAAACCTTAAGTTCCTACAGAAAAAAGGCTATTTAAAAGTTGCTATCTCAACTTTTAAGCCACAAAAATCAAAGATTTTTGATGTTTAAAGCTTGCGCAGGTTGCAATCCTATACGAAAACTATCCGAGCCCCCTATAAAAAAGGGAGTCAAAGTCTCCAAATCAATCATCAACGAAAGATATATAAATGTATAACTTTAGTAGATTATAAGAAAAATGGAAAGAATACCCCTTGCAGTTAAGCTGAGAAGAGAATCGCACAGAAAGATAGCTTATGCTCAAGACCTAATACTCGAGCAAGTGTATAGCCTATTTGATAAAGCTACCTTGCACGGAGGAACAGCTATATGGAGATGCTTCTCTGGAAAAAGGTTCTCCGAAGACCTCGATTTCTATCTTGAAAAAGATGAGGAAAAACTAAATGCGCTGTTTAACAACTTAGAAAAACTAGGCTTTAAAATAATAAAAAAGAAGATTTCACAGACAAGTGTTTACTCAGAGCTGGAGTACGACCGAGTTAGAGTGAAACTTGAAGTGCTATTCAAAAAATACTCTGGAGCTCTGACTGATTATGAAAAGTCAGATGGAGACATAATTCCCATTTAC
>Ga0082335_1001323_pt1 | contig 53734 bp, 40 predicted proteins | sample Subgrocontami58m_FD_72375 | JGI IMG/M metagenome (GOLD analysis project Ga0082335, IMG submission 72375) | Subsurface groundwater microbial communities from S. Glens Falls, New York, USA - GMW37 contaminated, 5.8 m (SPADES assembly) (version 2) ... | reverse complement strand
CAAGCGCCAGCATGCGGCGCATATGCTCCGCTACAATACTGAGAGGGAACATCTGGGGATTGGCGGGAAAACGCCGGTCGAGTATTTATCAAACTGTCCGATATGATGTTGCAGAATTCATTTCGAAAATGTATTTCTTGCATGTCATTGCGAGCCGAAGGCGAAGTCATCGCTACGTCTCGCTGCGCGAGATCTTGCGAAGCTATGACGAGATCTGGCGTAGCCATGACAATCTCCTTGATTTTCAATTTTAGGAAGTTGAACTTCCTAAGGAAGTTCAACTTCCAATACATTATTTTGGTCGCTCGCAATGACGAAAATAGAGTTGCGACATCATGCATTTTTTTGTACTGTGAAAGCTATGAAAGAACCTGTTGTTAGTATCATAATGGCGACCTACAACCGCTCGAAGTCCATCGCGGATGCCATCAAAAGCATTTTACACCAGTCGTATCAAGATTGGGAATTAATAATCAGCGATGACAGCGAGGGAAACGACACCGAAAAAGAGATGGAAAAGTTTAAAAGAGACGAGCGCATCAGATATTTCCATCGGGAAAAGAAAGGGAGTATCGCCAATAGTTCCAATTTTGCCTTGAGTAAATCGAAAGGCGAATTCGTCGCAATCCTTGACGACGATGACTGGTGGATTGATTCTGAAAAACTGAAAAAACAGATCGCCTTTTTGCGCGCGCATCCCGAGTATGTCGCGTGCGGCGGCGGATTTGTGGTGGTGGATGAGGCGGGAAAAGAAACGGGGCGGATAAAGAAACCAGAAAAAGATGACGCAATCCGCGCCACAGCTCTCTCCGCGAACCCAATCGCTAATTCCACGGCAATGTTCCGGCGTTCGGCTGGTGTTTTTTACGATGAATCACTGCCACAGTTTGCCGATTGGGACTTTTGGCTTACGATTGGGACGAAGGGAAAACTTTATAATTTCCCTGAATATTTTTTGGCATACCGCATGTGGGAAAAGAGCGCTTCATTCATGTATCAAAAAACCAACGCGAATGCCGCGCTTCGAATTATAAACAAGCACAAGGATAAATACCCCGGCTTTATAAAAGCGATTTTCCTAGCGCGTTTATATTGGTGTTATTCTAAGCTCCCGCCTTTCATCAGGAGAAATTTCAACGCAGCCCTTTCAAGGCTTAAAAAGCGGATATTTTCCTGAAGCAGAACAAAAACGCTTGTTAACAATTTTAACGATCGTCAGAATTGTTAACAAATCCCCAAAATCCATTCAACCTGCAGATCATAATTTCTGCGGACTAGATATTAGCAGGCTCGGGAATATTTTTGTCGTCTGGACGCAGAACCTTTTTAATTTCCATAAATAACGGTTCACGGAATGCCAGAAGAATCGCAAAATAAACAGCGGCGGAAAGCGCGATATTAAGGACGACATTTATGTGAAGTGCGAAAAGCAGCGCGGTTACCGAAGCCATGACAACACCAGCTAAGATAATTATTTTAAGCTTTGGAACGACACTGAAGTAATTTATTTTTTTCATCATGCGCCAGATATACCAGTTGCTCAGAATTTGCGCAATGAGCGTCGCTACGGCGGAACCTGCGATGCCGAAACGCGGAATAAAGAGCAAATCGAGAATGACATTACTGATGCCGCCGATGAGAGCCGCTATTATGAGTCCTTTTTGGCGGCTATAGGCGAAGACCGCGGCGCTTATAATGACCATCGGATAATCAACAAGAAGGCCGAGTAAAAGGATTTTGAAGGCGAGTCCGCCACCGGCGTATGCCGAGCCGAAAACGAGCTCCATAATTTGGGTTCCGAGAATAGCTCCACCGAGAGCCAGGGGAACCGATGCAAGAAAAACAAAGCCGATACTCCGTTCAAGTCCTATGCGGAATTTTTGATTGTCATGGTTCGCGAGGCGAGAAAATAAAGGAAACATACTTAACTGGAGAATCCAGGGAATAATGTAGAGAACCTGTATGATGCGGATGGCGGCGGAATAAATGCCGACGTCCGATGCCGTAAGCATCCAGCTGATGATAAGAATGTCTGTATTGGTGAGAAGTATGCCAAGCGCGCCCGTAATGGCGAATGGCCATGCGGAGGTGATAATTGGTTTTATGAGGCGGGCGGAAAAAAAGGAAAAGATTTTTTTGAGATAGCGCCAGAGCACAAACGTTGCGGTAATGGCGCCAACAGCGGTTCCTGCGACATATCCCCACGCAAATGACACAACGTTTGGGTTAAGATAAAGAAAGATGAAGCCAAAAGTAACAATCGCTATATTGGTAAGAAGAAAAATGCCAGCTTCCCATTCCATTTTTTCCTTTGCGCGGATAAATGAAGAAAAGAATTCACGCAGGGTATCAAATACGATGATAAGCGCGACGAGCGGAAGCAGCTCTTTTGCGCCTGGAAGCGTGCTGAAGAAGGGCGCAACGAAGAGTACGAGAAACACTCCCACAACAAGGAGACAGAGCTTCATAACGAATGTCGTCGAGAGAATCTTTTCCTGGTCTTCTCGCGATGATTTTGCGACATCCCTTATGAGGATAGAGTTGATGCCAGGATCAATAAAAAGGGTCAAAAACCCCGCCAGTGTGACGGCATAAGAAAATACGCCCCATCCGGCGGTGCCGAGGACGCGGGCGGCGTAAATAACAATGGCCGCTTTAATAAACCGTCCTCCAAAATTGGAAACAGAAAGCCAGAACGTATTTTTCATAATCGTCTGTTTTACCGATGTATTTTCAAAAAGAAAATTCTTGACCCCCACACCAAACGAGAATTTGTTTTTGGTTACTTTTTTCATAAATCCCATGTTTATATTTTTATTCTCGTTATGGTGTGGGGGTTGATCCCCCACATAAGAATTTATGTGGGGGATTGATATTTTTAGGCATTTCGGTCTATACTTTCTTTATTATAAATAGCATTTTTTTTATCCGAACGCCATGACGAAAAAGAAAACAAAACAGAAGGCCAAACCCAAAAACAAAAGAGGGAAAATCGTGGTTGTCGTCAGTGGCGGCTTCGACCCGATTCATGTCGGCCATGTCCGCCTTTTCCGGAAGGCGAAAAGATTAGGCGACGAGCTCGTAGTAATCCTCAATAACGACAATTGGCTTAAAAAGAAAAAGGGATTCATTTTTATGCCGCAGCATGAGCGTTGCGAAGTCATTAAGGCCATAAACGGCGTCGACAGAGTTGTTATTACTAAGCATCCGAAGAATCCGTCCGATATGAGCGTTTGTGGAGAACTGTTGGAAATAAAACCGCACGTTTTCGCCAATGGAGGCGACCGGAACAAAAGCAACATTCCCGAAGTAGATGTTTGCCGATCAATAGGTTGCGCGATGGTGTTCAACATCGGTCAGGGAGGGAAAGTCCAGTCAAGCTCCTGGCTTCTCAAAAAGTTTCTCGACGAAAGATCTCCAAAGAAGTCCTAATCCTAAATAGAGCGGATGGTTTTTTCTATTCCTTCTTCTAGTTTCGTTTTCGGGCGCCAGGCCAGTATCCTCCTGGCTTTATGGGCATAGAGTGCTGTTTTATAAACTTCTCCCTTTCGGCGCGGCGCGTAAACTGGCTCTGAACCGAATTCAAGCTCCTTGGCAATGGCGTCGAATATACCTCTGTCGCTGACTGCCTTGCCCCAGCCCAGATTCATTATTTCATTACTCCCTTTTTTCAGCGCAGAAACATTGGCTTCGGCAATGTCGCCTGCATAAACATAATCGCGCATTTTAGTTCCGTCGCCGAATATCGTCGGGCGTTTGCCGGATTTCATAAGCCCGCCGAAGATGGCTACGACGCCGCCTTCGCCCTTGGGATTCTGGCGTGGCCCGTAAACATTCGGATAACGGAATATCAGATAATCAAAACCGAATTCGCGCGCATAAAATTTTATCGTTTCTTCGCCGAGTAGCTTGGAAAATCCGTAGGGCGAAAGCGGAAACAAAGTAGCGTTTTCACTTACCGGTATCTTTTTCGGGCTTCCATAAATGGCGCCACCAGTGGATGAAAAAATGAATTTTTTATTTTTGCCACGGCCGTGCTTGCCGAAAGAAACCAGCAGATTAACTGTGCCGATAACGTTTGTCTGAAAAGTAGAAATGGGACTCCTGATGGATTCAATGACAGAAGCCAGAGCCGCGTGATGATTCACAATTTCCGGCTTTTCAACGTGGAAAATCCTATCCATTTCTTTCAGGTTATTTATGTCGGCTTTGTAGAATTTGGCTTTCGGGTTCAGATTTTTTCTGAAGCCGGTTGAAAGATTGTCTATGACGACTACCTTATGCCCACCGCGGACATAGAAGTCCACTACATTTGAACCGATAAAACCAGCTCCGCCCGTTACGATTATTTTCATCCCATTAGAGACAGGATGTGCTTAAAAAGCACATCCGTAAAACGATGGTTTATATTTTGCTTTCACGACTTTATGTAATTGCTTGATAGGCATATATTTCAAAAATTAATTGTCTCTAACAGGATTCATTTTTGGGTTTACGAAAAACGACTTTAATGTTTTAAGTACGATTGCTACGTCGAGAATCAATGAACGATTTTTCAGATAGTAAATATCGTATTTCAATTTTTCAGCCGCGTCTTCTTCGCTGGCGCCATAGCGGTAATTCACCTGCGCCCAGCCGGTGACCCCTGGTTTTATGAGATGCCTGACCTCATAGTGGGGTATTTTTCCCCGTAGCACTTTTGTGAATTCAGGACGTTCCGGCCTGGGGCCGACGAAAGAAATTTCTCCTTTTATTATATTAGCCAATTGAGGCAGTTCATCGAGATGGGTATGCCTGAGAAGGCCGCCTATCGCGGTTGCACGCGAGTCATTTTTTTCCGCCCATTTCGGGCCGTTGGATTCGGCGTCGATTCTCATGGTCCGGAATTTATAAAGTAAGAACTCTTTCCCGTTTTCTCCAACGCGGACTTGCTTGTAAATTACCGGGCCAGCCGAAGTTATTTTAACGAGAACTGCTATGAGTATTTCCAGCGGCAGAAGAACAATGCCTAGCGCCAGAGCCAGTGCGAATTCAACACCCCTTTTAATGCTACTGTACGATTTTTCCTTCTCTACTATTTCGTCCAAGAACCATTCTTCGTTTATTTCATCCAACGGTATTTTATTGAAAATTGTTTCGTAGAAAGCCGGAATATCCACAATATCAATACCAAGAGTCAAAAGCCGGTAAAAAATTTTTGCGGCCTCCGGCTCATTCTTAAAATAGCGGGGAATAATAATCAAACCTATGCCGTTTTTCTTGATAAGATTTTCCCAATCGGAAATTTCTTTGAGGTAAGAAAAATCTTCCTTGTTTTTCAGCCATGTGGCGACTTCGTATCCGAGTTGCGGATTCTCTTTTATGAAATCCGAAATTTCTTCAGCGGAACGGCTTGAGCCGACAAGCGCTATTTTTGTTTTGTCGCTGATTGAAACAGTCATTCTGTTGAAGGAACGGCGCCAGATTATTTCGATTACCGCGAAGACAGCAAGAAATATAAGCAGATTAGTTTTTGGAGTTATGCCGAAATAGGGTATCAGATAAAAGAAAAACATCGCGAGAACCGCGTTGATGGTAATCGCAAGCGACAGTGTTTTGAGAAAATCAATGTCGTTTCGGAGGCGTCTCTGGTCGTAAAGCCCGGCCACATAGAAAACCAAAAGCCATGGCACAAAAATAAAGCTGAAGGGCATCAAGTGCTGATCGGTAAACCTGCCGAATTCGGAGCTATAGCGGATAAAAAGCGCCAAAAATAAGCTTAAGTAAAGCGCCAAAATATCACCGGCCAATATGAAGAGATTTCTGATTTTATTCGCGGTTGTCATCCCGTTAGAGACAGGATGTGCTTTTTAAGCACATCCGTGAATTAACCGCCATAACGACAATCGGCATTTTTTAATGAAATAAAACATATATTTGAAATTATAATGTTGTTGTCTCTAACGGGATTCATCCCGTTTAGAGGCAGGTCGCGGTCAATCGCGCCCCTGCACTATTTTTTGTTTTGTTGCTTTCCATCGACTTTGATTTTTGTGAAGATTATTGTGTGCGACCGCGGCCTCTAACGGGATTCATAGTGATTTTCTAAGCGATAATGCGGTTTCCACCACAGAACGTAAATGTTGGCCAAAATGAACACTATTGACCAGATTACGGAAACCTGCCTGCCGTATCCCCATAGTGTACCAATGACGGCCAAGAAGCAAAATAATATCCCCAGCGTGTCGATACGTATTTTCATATATAGAAGTTTTGAATAACCGGCCAGCCGCGTCAAAAATACGTATTTAAGCGTCGCGACAATAAAAAGAAGCGTCGCTAAAATCGTGAAATTGAGAATCGAATTGAAATTCAAGACCAGCAAAAGCATGCAGGCAACAAGCGCCGCGTCAATCAACTGCTGTCCAAGATGTTCTTTGGGCGTTATGCTCGCGAAAGAGCGTACCGAAAAATAAGTGTTTGTCAGAAGCGCTGCGTAAAAAACAACGAGTGGCCATGACTTCGCCAAATCAATGATTGAATTCAGGGAAATAAAAGCGATAATCCCTAAAACAATCGTTGCTGCTATGGCGCGATTCTGCGCATAACTTGTGTATTTATCTGACATCTTGATAATGTTCAGTGAACGGTTTTTTGAAAAAAACTTCCCAAGCATAATTGATCGCATATATCCAGTAGGTCTTGAAAATTCCTTCTTTCATAAGCCGGCGGCCGGAACTTTGCACCAGAAAATCCATCCGGAAAACGACCTTTCCGAATTTATTTAACCTTCTTGCGATGTCGGTGTCCTCCCCATAGAATTTTATATTGGTATCGAACCCACCCATTTTTTCGAGCGCGTCCCGGCGAGCCACAAAATTTCCTCCGAGTATCATATAGCCCACAATTCGGTAGATGATGGGTGCGAACCACCAGCCATTATCAGCCAAAAATTTTTTGAAAACCGGCATGTCATAGTAATGCCGCGGTCCGCTCAAAGCGACTACCGACGGATTTTCAAATTCTTTGAAAACGGCCTCAATCCATCCTTCATTCAAAATGCAGTCGGCGTCCAAGTACGCCAGTAAATCGCCGCTGACTTCCTTGAGCCCTTTTTGCCTGGCATGCGCCAAGCCCTTGTTTGGCTCATTGACGACGCGGACGTTTTTGTGTTTTTTGGCCGTTTCGGCAGTGCGGTCGGTCGAGGCGTTGTTGATTACTATTATTTCCGCCTCCTTTCCGCTTCTCACCAGTTCTTTTTGGATGGAAGCGATGCAGTTGCCGATATAATTTTCTTCGTTATGAGCAGGTATTACAAAACTTAATTTCATGATTTTACGAAATACTAATTTTTACGAATGTACGAATTTTGTTTTAATTACCGGTGAATATATTCGTATATTAGTATTATTTCGTATTTCGTAAATAATACCCCCTTATGGCTTTTTCGTAAATTTTTTCCCAGGCCTTGGCTATACTTTCTGAGCCGAAATTCATCGCGAATTTTCTGGCGCCGCCACCGAGATTTTTTCTGACCTCTGGATTTTTTAGAAGAAAGATTATTTTTTGGGCAAGTGTTTCATAATCGCCGGGCTCAATGAGTATGCCGTTGTTTTTGTTTATGTATTCTGGAAGAGCTCTTGCTTTGACACCGATAATCGGAAGTCCTGATGCCATGGCTTGCATCATAACCATGCTTTGCGTGTCAGAAGTGCTAGTTATGGCAAAAATTTCGGCGGCATTGTATGCCTCGGCGAGAATCGGTTTTTCAAGGAATCCCATGAATTTCACCAAAGATGCAATTCCGAGTTTTGCAGCCAGCGATTCAAGTTCCATCCGTGCCGTTCCGTTGCCCGCTATAACCAGCTCCGCTTCCGGAAATTCTTTTTTAACCAGTGACATGGCTTTAACTATCACGTCTATTTTTCTTTCGGGCGAAAGCCGACCGGCATGTATTACGGTGTGGTCGCCAAAGCCAAACTTTTTTCTTAGCCAGTTTTTATTCGGCAGTGGAGTGAATGTCTGGATGTCCACCGGATTGGAGATGACGTGCGATTCCTTATTGAATCCGTAAAATTTCATTTCGTCCACAACTGAGCGCGAAGGTGCGGTTATGAAATCGCATTTTCCGTAATACCAATTAACATACCGGAGCATCATATTGGCGACCCATTTGCTTTTAATAGGACTATATTTTACAAATTCCGTTACGGCCGTATGATTTGTTCCTATAATAGATTTTTTCAGAATTTTTGAGCATAAAAGCGCATCCAGACCGGCTCCGAAAAAAAGCTGAGTATGGATTATATCAGGATTGAATTTTTTTACGTTGAAATACACGAAAGGATTCGGGATGACGGCCCTGCCCTGGCCGGTGCCGGATGGATAGGGAACTGAGAACAATCTTTTGACGCTTATGTTTTCCCCGAAGTTTATTTCTTCGCACTTCAATCCGACTTTCGTATGGCATTTTGCGGGATAGCGCGGAACATAAAATCGTATTTCGTGCCCGCGCTCGGCGAGTTCTTTTGCAAGCGATATTATAGAGTCGGAAATACCCGATATTTCAGGATAGAAATTATCCGAGAAAATGGCTATTTTCATCCCCACACCTAATGAGCAATGGTTATTATTTGTGCGACCTGGCGAAAAATAATTGAGAGTGATTTTAAACTTTTATTCATTTTTTATCTTACTATACCTTCGTTGCTCATTAGGTGTGGGGATTCATCCCGATATAAAGCATATGTTTTGAAGTCATAGAGTTGTTGTCTCTAACGGGATTCATACCTTATAATTAATGTTAATGGAAAAGTATCATTTTGAGAACGAGGCGTCCAAGGCCTCTTTTGAAGAGCAATTCAAAAGGAGAGAGAAGATAGAAACCGAAGGCGGAACGGTTGAAACAATAGATATAAATCCTGATGCCCAGGGAACGCCGTTTCTTATGGCTCCGGCTTGGGGCTGCACGATGAACGTTTACGAATCGGCGATTGAAACTTTGTCGGAAGGCGGCGGGTGGGATGACGAAGACACTTTGGAAGTAAAAGAAGACGAGTCCAAAGAAAAAGCGAGAGTGCTTTCGCTTGATTATGCGCGCTTCGGCGGCTCGAGCGTTTCTCCGGAAGAAGCCGTTCAAAAATATCCTGAAGAAGAAATAAGGAAAGCCAAAGCCATACTCGGCGTGCTTGAAAATAAGGGTATTGAAAAAATAAACGCGGTTACACACTCGGAATCAGCGATAAACGTGGTACTTGCCGCACTGATTCAGCCGGAAAAATTTGAAAGCATTACTTTGTTCGCTCCAGCGGGTTTGATAGGCAAGGATACCTTTACTCGTCTAATTAAGGGGTTTCTTGGCCAGTTCAAGGGGCGTGCCGGCGCCGAAAGCATGTCTACCATTCCGGTCACCGAAACCGAGAAAAAAGTCGGAGCTGTTGCTGGCAAAGAAGGCGCTAAATATTTCTTAACAAATCCGTATAGGGCTTTGATGGAAGGCATGGCCATATCGGACAGCCAGATTCACGAGGCGCTTCGTTATCTTCATGAAAAGGGTGTCAGTATTTGCGTGATTGCCGCAGTGGACGACCCGGTTTTTCCGATGAAGGATATTCAAAAAATAGTAAAAGCAGACATGTTGGACGGATTCCTTTCGGTGCGTGGCGGGCATGGAGCGATGGGGGAACACCCGGAACTTTATATTGAGGCAATCAAAGGACTTGTGAAATCAATGAAAAAGAAAAGAATAAAAGAATTGGAAAACGCTGGTTGATTAAAAGAAGACATCCACGCACTTAAATCTTCTCCAATTTTTTGGATATTTTTTCCGTTATTTTTTTGTAAGCGTAAAATATTCCGAAGGCAACAATTGCTCCGGCGAGTAAAACATATTCAGTGTTTTTTATGTAGCGCGCGAAAGAATCGTAAAACTGGCCAAAATAATATCCGATAGTCATGAAAATCGCGGCTCTTATCAGCGCGATTACGAAATTTATCAGCGTGAATTTTTTTACTGACATATGCATTGAGCCGACTATCATCAGGCCGGGAACCGGGAGAATCGGGGCGAGTTTTATCGCGGTCAGGGTTTTGGCGGGATGCGCGTGAAATAGTTTTTCCAGGTTTTCCATTTTCTCTTTTGACAGACCAAAGTAATGCCCGTATTTTTCTATGACAGTTACCCGGCTGAAATAACCAATGGCATAGAGAACCAGGTCGATTGCCAGTTCGCCGAAAACCGCGATGACGAAAATCATCCAGATGTCAAAATATCCCAGAGCCGCGGCGAAAGAAGCCGCCGATATGATTATCGGGCCGAACATGAACATTCCGGCAAACGTCAGTAAGTATCCTCCGGTAATTACCCACTGGAGCGCTCCGGAGAAGGAAACGACTTTTGGAACGCTTATATCACTGGAACGGTAAAAATCATAATAGACCGCGGCGGCGGCAAGAAGAATTATGACTATCGCGAGTGTCAGGAAATAAAGGAATTTCATCCCCACACCTAATGAGCAATGTTTATTGTTTGCGCGACCTGGCGGAAAAGAATTGTGATGGATTTTAGGATTTGATTCATTGTTTATCTTATCACACCCTGTTGCTCATTAGGTGTGGGGATTTCATTGATTAAATGATACCTCTTTTGATAAATAGAGCCACTTGTTGTATATTAGCGTTGTAAGATTATGAATATTTTCAAGGAGCATATCGGTTTTTGGAATAAAGAAAGAAAAGAATCTCTTTTGACTGGGATTTTATTTTCAATTTTAGCTTTAGTGATTCAAAATTTCGCTGGGCGATATTCTGCCAAAAGCGCGACCAATATTGTCGGCGACATTTTTTTGGATAATTTGCCGACAATTGATTTCACCAGAGTTATAGTCGATGGCGCTTTTTTTATCGCTATTTTGGCAACCATACTTCTTGTCTTGAAGCCAAAGCACACACTTTTCGCGCTTAAGGTCATACCGCTTTTAATAATAACCAGGTCGTTTTTCGTAACCCTGACTCATTTGGGAATCTATCCAAACCAGATAGTTCTGGGAGACGGCGTATTTGACAGAATTTACGTTTTTTTGAATATGCAGGATGGTTTCTTTTTTTCCAATCATACCGGATTGCCATTCCTGCTGGCTTTGATTTTTTGGTACGAAAAACCATGGAGATATTTTTTCTTCGCAGTATCGGCGACATTTGGAGCCGTCGTGCTATTGGCCCACGTCCATTATTCAATAGACGTTTTCGCGGCTCCTTTTATAACATATGGTATCTTTAAATTTGCCGAGCTGGAGCTTTTTAAGAAGGATTATGCTATAATGGTAGAACATTCCAAAGAGAGTCAAACTCTTCAATAAAAATAAAATTAACTTTAAAATAACAATGGAAGAAAAACAAAATAAGGACTACATCCTGCCCGCCAGCATAATTGCGGCGGCGGTTCTGATTTCTGGTTCCATAATTTATCTTGTCGGCGGTTCCAAGAACAATGCTGGTGGGGGCACGGTGCAAAATCCAGTCGTCAACGATTCGCTCAAAAAGGAAACTTCGCAGGACGTCATTCTCGGGGACCCCAAGGCCCCAGTTACCGTCATAGTATACGGCGATTATCAATGTCCGTTCTGCGGAAGATTTTTCAGCACGACCGAGCAATCTATTCGCGAAAATTACGTGAAATCCGACAAAGTTAAAATCGTTGCAAGGAATTTCCAGTTTCTGGGCGCTGAATCGGAGCTTGCCGCCCAGGCCTCCGCGTGCGCCAAGGAGCAGGATAATTTCTGGGGTTATCACGATGAAATTTATAAAGCCGAAATAAAAGACGGCCGGGAAAACAACGGTAATCTCAATAAAGATTTATTCGTGCAAATCGCTAAGAGCGTCGGTTTGGACGTGAACAAATTCACTTCATGCTACGATTCGGGCAAGTACGCTGATGCCATCAAACAAGAAACACAGGCGGCGGCCGCGCTCGGAGTGAATTCCACGCCGACGATTTACGTCAACGGCGAGATGGTCAGAGGAGCCGTTCCCTATGATCAATTCCAGACGATTATAGAAAACGCCTTGAAATCAGGTTCAAAGTAACCAATCAATAAAATTAACGTGTCGTGGCGCAGTGTCGTCCGCCCAGGGCGGAAATATTTCGCCCGAAGACAAAAACTCCCACACCAAACAGCAAACTGCGCGAAACGCAACGCCAAAAACAACATTTGCTGTTTGGTGTGGGGGAAAAGGGCGAAATAAAATAACAATAAATTCGAAGCACTAAATCATAAATTCTAAATAAGCATCAAATTATAAATTTCCAAACGAAAAAATTGTTTGAAAAATTGGAATTTAGATATTGTTTAGAGTTTAGATATTAGAATTTAGGATTTAAAAAATTGATGGCTTTTGACAACAACCAGGGATTCACTCGCCCTCCGATGCACAAAGCAGGAGACGCCGACGGATGCACGGGAGGATGGGCTTGTTCCAAGTGCCAAGGTGCGATAGAAGAGCTTCCTTTTGCTCCAGACCCGAGCAGATTGGGACAGCTTCTTTGCAAGGACTGCCACCGCGCAAGGAAACAGTCGTTCGGACAATAAGAATTGTTATTATTAAATAACAATTCTTCAATCGGTTCACTCGTCGAAAATGAGTGAAAAAAACACTCATTTTCTCCTCGTTGCCGATTGTAATCGTTGATTCCAACGCAAAACCCCTCCGACCGCGGTCGGAGGGGTTTTGACTTTGAAGGCGCCGGCGAATAAAATTACTCCCGTGAAGAATTTATCTCAAAACTACATTCAGCTCGTCATCGGAATATGGATTTTGATCTCGCCCTGGCTTCTCGGATTTTCCAGCATCTCAATAATGACCTGGAGCAATTTGATTGCCGGAATGATTCTTATCCTCATAAATATCTGGGCTATTTTCGGCGAAGCGGTTCCGGAAGAAAAAACGCCGGAACAATAAAGGTCACCCCATAATTCATTATTCACAATTCATAATTCAATTGTTATGCCAAAAGTTATAATTTACACCACGCCGAGCTGCGTTTACTGCAAAATGGCGAAAGAATTTTTCAAAAAAAATAACGTGGAATATACAGAGCACAATGTGGCCCAGGACGACCGCGCCAGGGAAGAAATGATAAAGAAATCCCGTCAACTCGGAGTTCCGGTAATAGACATAGACGGAGAAATTTTCGTCGGTTTCGACCAGTCAGGATTGAAGAAGGCGCTAAATATTAAATAAGTATCAAGTGTCAGGTATCAAGAGAGAATATATTATTTTTCTAAATCAAGATTTAATAAAACTTGTCGCTTGATACATGACACCTGAAACATTCCAATGTACGAATTGATAATCATAGGCGGCCCGCTCGGAACGAGCGAGGCTCGCCCATCAATCATATGTATGAATTAATAATCATAGGCGGCCCGCTCGGAACGAGCGAGGCTCGCCCATCAATCATATGTATGAATTAATAATCATAGGCGGCGGCCCGGCTGGAATTGCCGCAGGAATATATGCCGCCCGCAAAAAAATAAAAACGCTTATAATAACCGAATCGTTCGGCGGGCAGTCGCTTGTTTCCGCCGGAGTGGAAAACTGGATAGGAATAAAACTTGTATCAGGTTTTGATTTAGCGAAAATGCTGGAGGAACATCTGCGCGCGCAGGAGGAAATAGAGATAGCCGACGGCGACATAGCCGTCTCGGTTGAAAAAACCAGAGAAGGATTTTTGATAACGACCAGGGAAGGCAAGAAATTTGAAACCAAATACATAATGATGGCGACTGGCAGCCAGAGAAAGAAGCTGAACGTTCCCGGAGAAAAAGAGTTTGAGGGCAAGGGAGTCGTTTACTGCTCAATCTGCGACGCGCCTGTTTTCAAGGGAAAGGATGTCGCCGTCGTCGGCGGCGGCAACGCCGGGCTGGAGGCTGTCATTGATTTATTTCCATACGCGGAGAAAATTTATCTTTTTGTGAGGTCGGATAAACTGAAGGGAGACCAGGTTACGCAGGACAAGATTTTGTCCAATCCGAAAGTGAAACTGATAATAATGGCTCAAATAGAGGCCGTAGAGGGAAGCGGTTTCGTAACCGGCATCCGATATAAAGACAGCAAAACAGGCGAAACGAAGACAATCCCCGTCGGCGGTGTCTTTGTGGAAATCGGCGCCATTCCGAGCTCCGATTTAGTGAAAAACCTTGTCCAGCTGGATTCTTTCGGCAATATAATCGTTGACCACAAGACCCAGCAGACCTCTAATCCGGGTATCTGGGCGGCTGGCGACGTTACAGATGTTTTATACAAACAGAACAATATTTCGGCAGGCGACGCCATAAAAGCCGTATTGAACATTGACGACCATCTTCACAAAAAGTAAATTCGGATGGGCGCATTCGGATTGCCGAAGCCAAAGGCGGAGGCGCGCTATTCGGATGTCGAATATAGACGAAAAGCTTCATAAAAGGTAAAAAAGCTTTCATATTTTTGTTATAGTTTGATGTAATTTTATGGTATAATGCACAACATGACTATCGGCGATTTTGTAAAACAAAGAAAACATCTATTTTGGTCAACAAGAAATTATGACGGTTTGTCAAAAGAAGCTGTAGTGGAAGCCGTTTTAAACTACGGCGATATGAACGATGTGCGTGAGCTCATTGCTCTTTTGGGGATACAAGAGGTCGCAAAAACTTTCCGTGCGCAGACAAATCGCGCGCGGGTGAATTATCGTCCAGAGATTGTGAATTATTTTCAATTATACTTCCAAAAGTATGCATAGAGATATTTTTACCCGCGAACAGGAAAAACTTACACCGATTGTTAAATCTTTTTCAAAAAATTTCGGTCTCGTTGGAGGTACGGCAATAGCGCTTCATTTAGGACACAGGGAATCAATAGATTTTGATTTATTTAGTTTTGATGCATTCAGTAATTATTCCATTAAAACTAAAACCACGAAGTTCAGGGCTATCGATACAGTTCTTGTTAACAAAAAAGGCGAGTATACATTTTTAATAAATGGAGTTAAATTCACCTTCTTTCAATTTCCGTACAAAATAGATTTTTCAGAATCGCTTGATGATATTGTAAAGTTGCCGGATTTACTCACTCTTGCTGCAATGAAAGCGTTCGCGCTCGGTCGCCGCGCTAAGTGGAAAGATTACGTTGATTTATATTTCATTCTAAAATCGCACAATGCCATTTCCGAGATAGTTACGAAAGGAGTGGAAATTTTTGGCAATGAATCTAATGAGAAGATTTTCAGAACACAACTCGCTTATTTTGAAGATATAGATTATTCTGAAAAAATTATTTACAAAAACGGATTTTCAACCGATGACGAAATAATAAAAAAAGCACTCATTGAGTTCAGCTTACAAAGATGATATTATGCTGGACATGAAAAATTCCCACATTCGACAGGCTCAGTGCAAGCAAGGTTTTATCGCGTTTCCGGTTTTGATAGCAATCGTTGTTGCAGTTTTGGCTGTCGGCGGAGGGGCGTATGTGTATATGAATAATAAGGGAGGGAATCAACCGGCAGTTGTGAACCCTGGCATTAATGCAACACAAACAGCGCAGACTGCTGACTGGAAAACATATATCGATCCTGACAACCGGTTTTCTTTAGAATATCCATCGACACTAACCATAAATTCTGAAAGATCTGCCCATAACCAAGTCGATACAGTAAGTTTCCAACTTTCATCATCAACAATTATTCAGGTCAGTATATTTAGTACGAATAGTAGATGGCCTGATTTAAAGTCGTTGGTAAATGATCAATACCTTATGAGCAAGGATTATAGTCAACCTGCGCCGGTATTCAAAATACTTATAGGAGGACTAAAAGTACAAGATGTTGGAGGTAACTCTGTTACCGGGCATGTTTTCGTTGGTCAATTAAACCAAAGTCAATTTATTGTTTTCACTTTTGATGATGAAAATTTGATTAATAAAACATTATCTTCATTCAAACTGCTCACAAATTCTCAAACGGCGAATTGGAAAACATATACGAATTACGCCTTCGGCTTTAGTGTAAAACTGCCTTCGAATAATAATGTATATACCTGCGAAGATATCCCGCCTCGAGCCAAATTAGCAAATGAAAAAAATTATTCAGTTTTTATACTCGAAAATCCATCGGACATTGATTTAATCAAATCCTGTGATTATTCTGAAACGGCAAAATATAATCGTTTAACTATTAACGCAAGACGACAACATCCTGACGAATATTCTGGCTTTGTCGAAAATTGGAAGAGAGTTCATGGGGACGGGAAATACGCGATTGTTAAAGAAATATCATTCGCGCAACACGATGCGTTGCTAAAAACAAAAGTAGAAGTTCCCAACAACAATAATCCATACAAGGAAATGATAATTAACGGTGGGACATATTTTTACTCCATCGGTCTTGATAAAAAGAGCGATTCTTTAGAAAAGATACTATCTACATTTGAGATTATAGCGGCCAAGGATAAATTCTCGGATTGGCAGACAATAAAAAGTGATGACTTAGAAATTGAAATAAAATACCCATATAATTATCGTGCAGATATTGTTGCTTCAGGCATTACTATTTACCCTGTTCCACAACCAATAGAATTCGGCCCCTATTTGGATGTTTCTAAGAAATTAATTCCTATTGACACAGATATAAATACATATGTGAACAATCTCTTTCAGGAGAATGTATCCGTGAAAGAAAGAGGGTACCAGTCTATCAATGGCGTACAGTGGACTAAAGTCAAATATTTGAGTATGAGTGGTGATGGACCAGATAGAACCTATGTCAATTATTTTGCGATTAGAAATGAATTTATGTACAGAATTGTCTACGGCGAATCGGCAATCAATAATGATAATTTTGAAAAGATAGCTGGAACGATTAAATTTAATAGATAGTGGCTTACAAAGCCAAGTAAAGAATCTATTATAGATGTTATGGGCAATGCGGCGGTTTTGTATTCGCTAAAAAATTTGACAGCCAAGCTTCCATTCGCTTAGAATGACTCGGCTTCAGGTCGAAAGAATAGCAAATAGCTTATTGCAAATAGCGTTTAATAATTTTCTATTAGCCATTCGCTATATGCCATATACCACTTACCATAAGCAATAACATTATGAACTTCAAACCGTTATCCAACCGCGTTTTTATAGAACCGCTTGAGGAAGAAAAAATAACCAAGTCGGGAATCGTTTTGCCGGACACGGCCGAAAAAGAAAAGCCGGTCAGGGGCAAGATTCTCGCGACGGGACCGGGCAAACTCAACGAAAAGGGCGAGCGCGTTCCGATGTCCGTTAAAATCGGCGACACTGTGCTTTTCAAAAAGTACGGACCGGACGAAATTGAAATAGAAGGAAAAAAATATCTGGTCGGCGACGAGGAAGATATTCTCGCTGTTTTAGAATAAAACAGCGAGAAATCCTAAGCACGAAGCACTAAATACTAAACAAATATCAAATTAGAAATTCAAAACGCGTTTGAAACATTATAATTTAAATATTGTTTCGAATTTCGGATTTAGAATTTTGAATTTATTACAAAAATGGCAAAACAAATTTTATTTGACGAAAACGCGCGCATAGCGCTTAAAAAGGGAATAGACAAATTGGCGCAGGCGGTCAGAATGACTCTCGGGCCGCGCGGACGAGCCGTTATTATTGAAAAGGGCTACGGAGCTCCGCAAGTCACTTTCGACGGCGTTACAGTCGCCAAGGAAATAGAGCTTGAGGACAAGTACGAAAATCTCGGCGCCGATTTCATAAAACAAGCCGCCGACAAGACCAATGACAATGTTGGCGATGGCACAACCACATCGGTCGTTCTCGCTCACGCCATGATTGAAGAAGGCGAGAAAGCCATTAGCGAAAAAGGATTCAATGTCATTCAGTTGGCAGAAGAACTCAAAAAAGCCGCCAACCAATTCGTAATCAAATCGCTTGAAAGTCAGCGCGAAGCCATCAACGACAACAAAAAAGTGGAAGAAGTAGCGACGCTTTCGGCCAAGGACGCAGAAATCGGAAAGCTTATCGCGGAAGTGATGGGCAAAGTCGGAAAAGAAGGCGTCGTCGCCATAGAGGACTCAAACACTATCGGAAACTCTTTTGAGATAGTGGAAGGAATGCAGTTTGACCGCGGATATGTTTCGCAATATATGATAACCAACACAGAAAGAATGGAAGCGGTCCTTGAAGACCCCTACATTCTCGTTACAGACAAGAAGATTTCTTCAATACAGGAACTTTTGCCGCTTCTTGAGAAACTTCTGCAGGCCGGAAAGAAAGAACTTGTCATCATTGCCGAAGAAATAGAAGGGGAAGCCATGGCTACTCTTGTCGTTAACAAACTTCGCGGGATTTTCTCGGCGCTCGCCGTCAAAGCTCCGGGCTTCGGCGACCGAAGGAAGGAAATGCTACAGGACATAGCCATTATCACCGGCGCCACTTATGTTTCCGAAGAAGTCGGCAAGAAACTGGAAAATGTTGAACTCGCCGATTTGGGACACGCCCATAAAGTTGTTTCCAACAAAGACAATACGACTATCGTCGGAGGCAAGGGCGATAAGAAAATAATTGAAGAAAGAGTGAGCCAGCTCAAGGCGCAAATCAAAAAGACCGATTCAGAATTTGATAAAGAAAAAATACAGGAACGCCTCGGCAAACTTTCCGGAGGAGTGGCCGTCATCAAAGTCGGCGCCCCGGCCGAATCCGCGCAGAAAGAACTGAAACAGAGAGTTGAAGACGCCGTCGCCGCCACCCGCGCGGCAATGGAAGAGGGAATAGTGCCCGGCGGAGGAATAGCACTTTATAATGTGGCTGTCGGAATGAAAGACGCTATGTCAAATGAAAAGAATGAAGTCGTCAAAGCGGCTCTCGGAATCATAAACAAGACCTTGATTGCGCCTGTTGAGGCGATAATCGCCAACAGCGGCGAACAGTGGAACCGCGTTGAATCACAGCTTGCTTCGCGTTCTTTACCGAACGATTCCTGGAAAGGATTCAATGCGTTGAATAATGAAATCGGCGACCTGAAAGCCGCCGGAATAATCGACCCGCTCAAAGTCGTTAAGACCGCTTTTTTGAACGCCGTTTCCGTTGCCGCCAATTATCTGACTGTCGGCGCCGCGATTACCAATATCCCCGAAAAGAAAGAAAAGATGGGCGGAGGCGGCATGCCCATGGGCGAAGATTACTAAAACCGACCCGAAAAATCCTAATTTTATCCGAATGACCCGAAGCCAATTTATTCGGTAAATTCGGATGAATTCGTGGTATTCGGATTGCGTAGCGGCGATATAGCCGCGGTTGCAATCCTTATTATACGGCGGTAAAATCAACCTATGCCTGAGGCATTCTGGATATTCATCGGAGTAATAGCAATAATCGCAGTAGTTTTTTTCATTGCCGATTAGCTTGATTTACAGTCGTAATTAACCAAAAAAATAAAATCTTAAATTCAAAGTGAGCACACTAAATATAATTTTAATCGTTCTCGGCGCTGTCGTTTTATGGCTGGTTTTCGTTTACAACCGTTTGGTTACCATGCGCAATCGCGCCAAGGAAGCATCATCTGACATTGATGTACAGACAAAGCGCCGCTATGACCTTATCCCGAATCTTGTTGAGAGCGTCAAGGGATATATGGCGCACGAGAGCGGTGTCTTTGAAAAAGTGACGGAAGCCAGAACCAGAGCGATGAACGCAGGAAGCGGAAAGGAAAAACTGGTGGCTGAAAATATGCTTACGGGAGCCCTAAAAACCCTTTTCGCCGTTTCCGAAAATTATCCGCAATTGAGGGCCAACGAAAACTTTTTGCATCTCCAGCAGGAATTGACCGACACAGAAGACAAAATTCAGGCGGCTCGCAGATTCTACAACGGCAATGTCCGCGATATGAACACGGCGATACAGGTTTTTCCGACAAACCTAATCGCGAACACTTTCGGTTTCGGCGCGATGGAATTTTTTGAAGTTGATTCGGATACCGAGCGCAACCCTATAAAAGTTCAGTTCTAGTAAATGGGAATATTGACGATTATTTTTGATTTTGCCGGAGTTTTGACTACCGGCAATTTCTTTCCTTTATTAGCCAAAAATTTAAGCGATAAATTTGGGGTTGACCGTGAAGAAATAAAAAAAAGATTGTATGCCAACGAAAAGGCGTACATGATAGGGGAGGAATCGACAGAAGATTTTTGGAAAAAATGTTTTCCTGATGCTGAAGTTGCTTATGATGATTTTGTAAATGAATTTGGTTCGGCATATGAATTGAATCCAGCCATGCTGGAAATAGCCAAAAATTTGAAAGGAAATTATCTAACTATTTTACATACAGATAATTTTGAGGCGCTTGGTTCAGTAATAAAAAAAGATTCACGGATAACCCAACTTTTCGAAAACATGTTTTTCTCCAATGAAATAGGTTCTACAAAAGACGAGGAATCTTCTTTCCGGCATGTGCTGGAAAATATCGACAAAAAGGGGGAAGAGTGTATTTTTATAGACGATAAAGAAAAAAATCTTATCGCTCCAGCCAAATTGGGCATACATACTTTACTTTTTAAAGGACCGGAGCAATTATTAATTGACCTAAGAACCTTGGGCGTAAAAATTTAAAGATGGCTACTATATATAACCAACAATCATCGAATGTACACCGCACTTGGCTTCTCTTTAGCGCTTTTCTGATTGTTATTATAGGTCTTGGTTGGGCGTTTTCGTGGGTTTACGGCAATCCGGGTATTTTGTGGTTCGCCGTCGCCTTTAGCACGATTTCGAGCATAGTAAGCTATTGGTATTCCGACAAACTGGCGCTTTCTATGGCGAAAGCCGTGCAAATAGAAAAGAAAGACAACCCCGAGCTTTATCGCATAGTTGAAAATCTTTCCATAACGGCCGGTTTGCCGATGCCGCGCGTTTATATAGCGCCGGGCGCTCAAATCAACGCCTTTGCCACAGGTCGCGATCCAAAGCATGCCGCAGTCGCCGTAACGGAAGGCGCCTTAAAAAGATTGGACAAGACGGAACTTGAAGGCGTGCTCGCGCACGAACTTTCGCATGTCGGGAACCGCGATATCCTCGTTTCCACCGTGGCAGTGGTGCTTGCGGGAATAATTTCTCTTTTAAGCGATTTTTTCCTACGCTCAATTTTTTGGGGCGGGATGAGAGGAAGAAGCAATGATAGCAAGGGAAACAATCTTTTTATGCTGATAGGAATAGTTCTTTCCATACTTGCGCCGATAGGAGTGATGCTCATCCGGTTCGCCATTTCGCGCCGCCGTGAGTCATTGGCTGACGCATCGGGAGTCTTGCTCACGCGCTATCCCGACGGACTGATTTCGGCTTTGCGGAAAATCGGCGCGGACCAGATGTCGCTCGCGACCGCGCGTGACTCCACAGCCCATCTTTGGCTGGACAATCCGTTCAAGGGAAATTCAGTTTCCTGGTGGCAGAAAATTTTCATGACTCATCCGCCGATTGAGGAAAGAATAAAAGCTCTTCAAATGATTTAAGATTTATGACTTATGATTTAAGAAGGCCGATGTGGTTTCATTCATAAATCCTAATTCTTAAATCATAAATCCCAAACTTATGAATTATAGATTCGGAAAAACCATAATCATAGCGCTCGGCGGGTCAATTATGTATCCCGACGCCATAGACGTTCTGTTTCTGAAAAAATTCAAAAAATTTATTTTGAAACGCCTGAAGAATAAGACCCGCTTTATAATTATCGTAGGCGGGGGAAGCATCGCCAGAGTTTATCAAGAAGCGGCTCATAAGGTTTCTCCGATAGCCGACGAAGATAAGGATTGGCTCGGTATTCATTCCACGCGCGCCAATGCGCATCTCTTGAGAACGATTTTCAAAGATGTTGCCGATCCGGTGATAATAGACAGCAGGGATAAGATGAAGGCGCTTAAATATCCTGTAACCATCGCTTCGGGCTGGAGGCCCGGATGGTCAACCGATTATATTTCAATCGCCATAGCGGAACATTTCAAAGCCAAAGAAGCCGTAATTGCCGGAAAGCCGGCGCATGTTTACCACGTTAGAAGTAGATCGCTCCAAGGCGGTCGTAGCCGTGCCTTTGGCAGGGCGGCTTCTAATGGGGTTTATGACAATCGGCTGGACAAAAAACATCCATACGAGGAGCTCACCTGGAAAAAATACCGCAAACTTATTCCGGCCAAATGGAAACCGGGGCTTCATTCGCCTGTGGACCCGGTTGGCGCCGAACTAGCCGGGAAAAAGGGAATTGCGGCAATAATCATTAACGGCAAAGACCTGAATAATTTCAATAAGATGCTTTCCGGAAAAGAATTCAAAGGTAGTATTATCCGCGACTAAATCATGATACAGATTACTTTAACCGATAAAATTCTTGCGCGGACAATTTTGCCGCTTATTCCGCATTCCGTTTCGCCAAACGCCGTCACCTGGTTCCGTTTTGCGACCATTCCGTTCGTCGCCTATTTATTTTTTACGGAACAATATAATACCGGTTTGATTTTGTTTTTGATATCGGCTTTTTCGGACGCGGTTGACGGCTCAATGGCGAGGACGAGAAATCAAGTTACGGAATGGGGAAAAACCTTTGATCCGCTGGCCGACAAAATTTTGATATGCATATCCGTTTTAATCCTCGCCTCTAAATTTCTTAATCCGTATCTTGCGGCGACGGTTATTTCTATAGAATTTTTTATAATAGCCAGCGCCTATTACCGGAAAAAAGCTTATGGCGTTCCAATAGAAGCCGAATTATCCGGCAAAGTAAAAATGGTTCTGCAGTCGCTCGGTGTGGCCTCTGTTCTTTTCGGCGTCGTTTCCGGCATCGCCCAGTTTTTCGTCATAGCTTCTTATCTGTTCTATCTCGCGATAGTTTTTGCCATTATCAGTTTAGTGGTGTATAAATCTATATGATTAACCAATAACATATGACCAATGACCAATAACAAATAAGAATACTACGCCATTTGTTATTTACGGGAAAGGTGCGTGAGTGGTTCCCGCCAGAGGCGGGCAGGTAAACGGCAAGTGCTGTTCCCGATTTGTCTGAAAATTCAAGCGAGCGTAGAATTTTTAGCAACAAATTGCAATCCCGCCTAAGGCGGAGGGTTCGCATAGTGGCCTAGTGCGCGCGCTTGGAAAGCGCGTATACCGCAAGGTATCGAGAGTTCGAATCTCTCACCCTCCGCCTTGTGCGGGAGAAAGACTGTGTGCCAGAAATGGTACCGAGGGTTCGAATCCCTCCCTTTCCGCAATTTTTCGAAAAGGGTTTCAGAACCAAAAATATGGTCGGCACGAAGCGCCGTCTGTAAAAGTGTCGGGGGGTAAACTATAAGCAATGTCGTGTATAATAAATTAACCTTAATTAATTTTTTTAAAAACCACAACATGAAAACCACAACAATTTTATTTATAGCTGGTTTAATAATATCTTCTATCATCGGGCTGGCGCAAACTTCGAACGCCCAGATTTCAAATTCCGTGGCAGATATCAGCTTGAACGTGTCTCTCGCGCCAAATAATCCGCCAGCTGGCACTCTCAACTATCCAAAAACGGCTGTCACGTCACAAGCTATTGTCTTGTCTGTGAGATTCACTGCAGGAGCTGGCGATGGATTTACTATTTCGGAATTAAGGTTTCATAAGAATGGTGATCTTCCGGATAGCTCCATCTCAATGGCTTACTTAGTTGAAATTGATGCGCCCCTCTATAAATCCAACACAATCACAAATGGTGTTATTGAATTTAACAACCTTTCCTTCAAAATTGCTGCCGGGCAAACACGGACTCTATTGCTTGTGATTGATACATTGAGTGGCCTTCCGGTTGGTATGACGACTAGTTTTAGTTTAAATACTGCGAATGACGTTACAGTTTTTGATACATCAAGAAATATAATCGCGGCATTTGGTTCATTCCCGGTTATTGGTAATATTTTCACTATTATACCAATATCAAATTTTCCTCTTACTACACCCACCGCCCAACAATCGGCGATTATTTTTCCTCCAAAAGAAACAGATGCGCCAGCAAGATGTGGAGTATACAGTTATAAATTTTATAATCAATGTGATGGCAGTACCTATAGAAATGTTTACGCTCAATGTTTTGATGGTTTTGCGATTACTGAAGGGGACGGGGTTTCATGCAAATCTTATGAAATATTGACCAAATTCGCGGATGATGCTTGCGCAAATCGCTGTCCTTCTACTAATAGATCTGAATCATTAAAAATATTAGAACCAGCAATACCTGAAAAAGCTGTGCCAGGACAAGCACCAATACAAAACCCAACGCCTACGACTAGTATTTCTACGCCAACAACCGCCGCCACTTCACCAAATATAAAGTGCGGAGTGAATTCTTTTGCGGTTTCTAATGAGTGTGGTGCCGGCGTGTACAAAAATGTTTTTGCACAATGTTATGATGGATTTGTAGTTAATATGGGAGAAGCATCCTCGTGCAAACCCACCAATCTATGGAATCAATATGTAAAAGAGGCTTGTGTAAGTCACTGTTCAAAAGAAGTGGTGTCTGCCACTGTTCCAGCTACTGTTTCAGCGGGAGGAGGATATGGTACTGTTTCAACAGAAACATCGTCCCCTATTTTTTATTATAAAGATACCGGTGAGGGAGGAAACAGATCAACTCCTCTTGGACCATCATCGGTGCCAGTAGTCGAACGAGAGTGGGTTTCTGTCTGCACAACTATACCCATTTTAATGCAAAACTATAATGAACTCGTTCTTGAATTGCAAAATCCAAAATTAGATCAACTAAAGAAAGAAAATCTAACTAAATCAATTGCAAACAATAAGCAATATACTGAAGAAGTAAAGAAAGCCTGCGCCACAGATCCACAATCTGCGTGGCAAGTAGCGGCCCCGCCAAAAGTAACGGAAAACATACCAATTTACACACAAGAAAGTAAGCCGGTTTCCGCAACAACAAAACCAGTAGAAATACCAAGAACAACCCCCGTCTGTTATGTCAGTGACAATTTAATGCAGAAATATAGTCAGCTTATTGTTGAATTGCAAAAATCAGAATCTGATAAAACCAGAACAGAAGAAATAACCAAACAAATAATCGAGTTAAAACAGCAAATTTCAACACAACAAAAAGAATGTATTAATACTGCTCCACAACAAACCTCAAAAATAATACAACCAGCATCAACAGTCCCGCAATTATTAACAGAAAATAAACCCGTTGCTGTAGCAATAGATCGCTGCAACGAAGTAGCGCAATGGGAAACTAAAATCGTTTATTATAAAAAACTTGGTAATTTAAGCGAGGACGAATTAAGAAAAAGTGGATTTTCTCGAGAAGAAATTGAAAATATTCTACAAGAGCTTTCATCAGGTAGCGAAAAAGTAAGAGCGCAATGTAATGGTCAGGTAAAAACATCTGCCATACCGAGAGGCACTGCAATAACAGGATTAGCTTCCATTTCGGAAACAATAAAACCAGTAGTTATTGAATCTGGTCAAGAAATTGGCAATTATTATAAAGCAAGACTTGAAAAAGCTGTTTCAGCAAAAGGAGAAGAAAAACAAATACAAGAACTTAAAACATTGAGGGATGAAATAGATGGACTTATTTCCAATCTGATAAAAAGTAGAAAAGAACTAGAAGTAAGCGAACTTAACTCTTTAGTAAAAGAAGTGACCGTAAGCCGAGGTGAAATTAAAGCCGATGATATATCTGTAAAAACTACGGAAAAGAAAATGCTTGTCAATATTGGAGATAGACCGGTAAGCGTTGAGCCCACAGTAAGTCAAGTGCTTATTCGAGATAAAGGATTGGAAGTGAATACAAATGAAGTTACGATTAAAGAAAATGTATTAAGCGTAGGCGGTGTGGATGTAAAAATGTCGGCAAGCGAGGTGACAGAAAAACTTGGTCTTGTGCCAACAACAATTGAATTAAGAGAGGAAGATAACAAAGCAGTTTATAATATAACAATTGATGAACAACGAAAGCTGTTTGGATTTATTCAGTTTAATAGCCAAAAGATCGTAATTGCGGATGCAGAAAATGGCAATACATTATCGGAACAACTTCCTTGGTATAATTTCTTGACGACAAAATAGATTGCCGTAAAATCTATATCAGGTTAGAAATAGTGAGATTATTTAGAATAATTTGGCGGCGAAAATGAAAACCCCCAAGTCCGAAACCCGCCCGCATTCCTCCTGCGGGCGGGAAATCAGCCGAGGCAGGGCGAATCCATTCCCCCAGACAAATTGTTTTGCCCTGCCGAGTCCTTTTTAGTAGTTTTAATCATTTGGATTTTGCTCGAAATAGTTTCGAACTTTGTCCAACAGACACCGCCATAACAAAAATAGTCCCGCCTACGGCGGGGCTATTTTTGTTTTTATCTAAATTACTTTAGGATAGAATCAATAGAATCTAATGGAACTCATCAATTTTCTTGAACAGATGCTTGAGGACATCGGCCGATTAGGTTACTGGCTTGTTCTTTTGATTTCTTTCGCAGAATCAATCGCTTTTATAGGAACAATACTGCCAGGGACAACGCTTGTGGTTTTTGCGGGGCTTTTGGCGTCACTCGGACATTTTAATATAGTCATTTTAATTTTATTCGCCGCTGTCGGAGCGGTTCTCGGAGACGGCTTGAGTTATTTTTTGGGCACCCGCGGGAAAGATTTTTTCAAGAACGAAAATAAACTTTTGAAACTAAGCCATTTGGAAAAAGGAGAAGAATTTTTCAAAAAACACGGGCCGAAAAGCGTTTTTTTGGGCAGATTCGTAGGATTCATAAGACCCATTATTCCTTTCGTCGCCGGCCTTTCCAAAATGAACAAGTGGACGTTTTTATTCTGGAATGTTTCAAGCGCTTTTCTTTGGGCGACTTTTTACTTGCTAATCGGTTATTTCTTCGGTGGGGCCATTGATACGATCGGCAAAACCCTGTGAGACAGTATTGAGATAATAATTTTTAAGAATTTATACATTATATATACTGTATCAATATACTGTGTGGCAGAAAATGACAGCCCTGTTTACGCCTTCTAAGTTATACACAGCCGCCCTTACTATAGATATTGTATAATTCCTACAAATAGCCGATTCGTTCAGAATAAATTAAATTATTCGGATGTGCCTATTCGTTCCCGCCCAAGGCGGGTCTGCCTCGGGCAGAAAGGCGTTCGAATACATTGTGAGGTCTGAATGTTTTATCGAGCCGTTTTTGCCGTGAAAAACAAACAATGTAAACAATACAAATAAAAAATAAGAACAAACCTCATTTTCGGCGGTTTTGCCTCCTGTATCTAAATTAAAATGGTCGGTTACAGCGCAAAAACCAAGCCGGAAAGAAGGGGAGTACTACAATAATAAAAGAACAAAAAATGACTATATCATTCAGTAGCTTTAAAAAATTAACATATATTACTTTAATTTCGGTATTCGTATTCGTGGGATTTGGATTAACTACTAATCAAGCACAGGCGGCGATTAGCGGCGGCGTGGTAACTTCTACTGACCTTGTCGTTGGAACCGCGAACGCCGATTATAATGTGTCGTTTGATACAAATACAACTTCGACAGCTACCACAATTACCGTTACTTTGCCCGCTAATTACACAATCACAAATGGATCGCTTGGGACTTCAGCCATTTGTAATAGCGGGTGTGCAACCCCGGGCTTTATCAGTGTGGATGGCGTGGACCGTGGCTTAGACAGTGTTATAGGTAGTTCGACGAGCAGAACCATTAAAGCGACCTTAACCAGCGGCTATGACCTTGGCACGGGGGCAGGGACGGTTTTTCGAATAACGACTGGCATTACAAACGCGACAACTTCCGGCGCCACGGCAACATCTACAATTACATCTAACGCTTCCGGCGAAACGGCGCAAACGAACGTTGCCGGCGTAACTCTTACTCCCGCAACCGCTTCGGTGCTGGTTTTTACAACTCAACCATCGGGCTCTGTTTCCGGAATAGCTTTAACAGGACAGCCGGTTGTAACCGCGCGGGACTCCTTCGGAAACACCGATACTAATTTCATAGAAACCCTTACGGCGACCTCCTCCGCCGGTTCACTGGCTAATAATACTTCTACGGCGTCGAGCGGAGTCGCGACTTTTTCCGGACTTACTTATACTGCCACAGCGGACCAGCAATCTTTTACTCTAACCGCGAGTTCTAGCGCGCTTACCGTCATTTCTAGCTCTACCATCTCCGACGTCATAGCTACCAAGATTCTCGTCACTACACAGCCTGCCGCAATTATATCCGGTGTCTCCATGACCCAACCGGTTGTCCAATTCGTTAACGCACAGAATACCCTAGATACTGTTGCAAGAACCGACGTCGTGACTATTACTGAAAACGGCGCTGGTTCAATAACTGCCGGAACAACTGGCGTAACCGCAACGAGTGGTATCGCTACCTATAGCGGGCTTGTGTATAGCGCAAATGCTGACGATGAAAACGTAACCTTTACCTTTACTGACGACGCCGCCACTAACCCGAGTAACTTCAGCGGCGCTCCAGTGAACAGCAACGCGCTGGTAGCCGATGTCTTAGCTACAAAGTTAGTTTCCACAGTTGACCCAGCTACTTGTGTATCTGGTCTCGCTTGTACGACCCAGGCAACTATTCAGGCGCAGAACGCTCAGAGCTTATTAGACAATGACTATATAACCGCAGTAACTGCGGCCGAGACAGGACTAGGATCTCTCGTCGGTACAGCTAACCAGGGCGCAATGACCGCTGGCGCACTTTCTACTGTCGGTCTTGGCTACACTGCCACTGCTGACCAGCAGAGTTTTACCTTTACTTTTGACAGTGGTAGCTTGACTCAAGATGTGACCGCTTCAATTACAGCCGACGTCATAGCGACCAAGATTATCGTAGATACCGCGCCTACCAGCTCCATTTCGGGCGTCTCTTTGACTAATCCAATCATCAAGTACGTGAATGCCCAGAACACATTAGACACCGCGATTAATGCCACGGATACCATTGCCATAACGTTTACCGGCGGCGGCTCCCTGGCAGGCAGTTCTACCATCTCCGCCTCAAGCGGTGTGGCTACCTTTCTCGACTTGGTCTTTACCGGTACAGCAGACCACGCTACAAGCACTTTCACCTTTACGGATAACGCTGGCGGTTCTAAGAATGTCGGCACCTCCACCGCCGTGGTAGATCCTAATGTGTTGGCAACCAAAGTAGTCTTTACTGTTCAGCCCTCCGCTTCCGTCTCCGGCGTCTCCCTGGCTAGTTCGACGGTTGTCGCAAGAAACGCGGATAACACGTTAGACACTGACTACACAACCGCCGTGGGTCTGACCCTAAGTACAGGAGCGGGTTCTCTTTCCGGCACCACGAGTACTGCTTCAGTAGCAGGTGTGGCCGCGTTCACAACAGTGATTTACACAGCCACCGCCGACCAACAGAGTTTCAGCTTTCTTGCCACGAGCGGTAGCTTGACCACAGCCACCTCCAGCGCGGTTACCTCTGACGTAGTAGCGACCGTGATTGCGTTTACCACTCAACCTGCCACCTCCACCTCGGGCATCGCGCTTGTGACCCAGCCGGTCATAACCGCCAGAGACGCGAATGGCACGACAGACACCGGCTTCACCGAGACCATTACCTTAACCGAGCTCTCCGCGGGTTCACTGACAAATTTCACAACATCATCTGTTTCAGGTGTTGCCACATTCGCGACTCTTCTCTACACCGCCTCCGCTGACCAAGAAGCATTCACACTAACCGCTGACGACGATGCTGGAGTAGGCACAAATCTCGCGACAACGACCGCCAACGCTCTTACCTCCGATGTCGTGGCGACCAAGACCATTGTCTTCACCAATCCAACTTCCTCTGTTTCCGGCGTCTCGCTGGCAGACCCAGTCATACACTTCGTTAACGCCCAGAACACGCTGGATACCTTTGCCAACACCGATGTGGTGACGGCAATAGTTGAAAGCGGCGGCGGCACTGTGTCAAACGCTACAACTACAGCTTCAAACGGTGTCGCTACTTTCATCCCGCTCTTCTATACCGCTACAGCGGACCAACAGACCTTCGTCTTGCGTTTTGCCGATGACACGGGAGGAACGAATAACTTCAACAGCGCGTCAAGCACCGCGAGTTCCACGGTATCCGACGTCGTGGCGACCAAGTCGGTCTTTACTGTTCAGCCCTCCGCTTCCGTCTCCGGCGTCTCCCTGGCTAGTTCGACGGTTGTCGCAAGAAACGCGGATAACACGTTAGACACTGACTACACAACCGCCGTGGGTCTGACCCTAAGTACAGGAGCGGGTTCTCTTTCCGGCACCACGAGTACTGCTTCAGTAGCAGGTGTGGCCGCGTTCACAACAGTGATTTACACAGCCACCGCCGACCAACAGAGTTTCAGCTTTCTTGCCACGAGCGGTAGCTTGACCACGGCCACCTCCAGCGCCGTCACCTCCGACGTAATAGCGACCAAGATTATCGTTTTCACCAATCCAACTTCCTCTGTTTCCGGCGTTTCAATGACACAGCCAGTCATACGATTTGTTAACGCGCAGAATACGCTGGATATAGCAACCACCACCGATGTTGTGACGGCATCAGTTCTAAGCGGTGGCGGCACTGTCTCGGGCACGACGACATCTACCGCTTCAAACGGTGTCTCTACTTTCTCCGCGCTCCTTTATAACGCGACCGCCGACCAACAGGCATTCGTCTTGAGTTTTGCTGATGACGCCGGCGGAACAAACAACTTCAGCAGCGCGTCAACTACCGCGAGCTCTACTGTCTCCAATGTGGTGGCGACCAAATTCTTGGTTACGCTCGCGACTACTACGGCAGTCGCCGGCTCCGCGGATACCCTGACTCTAACCGCGGCAAACGCGGGGGATGTTACTGACACGGGATATAGCGCTACCGGGAAAACCTATACCTTTGTGGACGCAAGCAGTACCGCTTTGAGCGCGCATGTTCCCGCGAACTCACCGGCTACCGCGCCGACGATTCCTTCCAGTTCAACCATTCAAGCCGCGTTCTCAAGCGGAGTAGCGGCGTTGGCAACCTTTACGCTTACTAAAGCAGAAGTACTTGGGACAATTACCGCGAGCGACGGCACTTTGAACGGCACTTCCACGAGTGTTACCGTAAGACACGCGACAACCACTACGTTTATAGTTACTGCTTCTACCGCAACCCCTGTAGCCGGAACAGCGTTTAACTTAACTGTTCTCGCGACCGATGGCTCTGGTAACACTGCGAATAGCAATAATAGCGCCTTACCCTACACTGGCATTGCATTTATCAATGCTTCCGCTACTGCGCCATATACCCTTAGCCCTTCTTCGTACCCATTTGTTTCGGGCGATGCCGGGACTAAGACGTTCACCAACGGCGTGACATTGAACACGGTAGAAAACGGCGCTTCGGTGACAGTGCGTGATTTCGCGGATTCTAGTATCACCGGAACTGTAGGTAGTTTGAATGTTTCCGCGACCGCTGACATTACCGCTCCCACAATCACCAGCGTGCAAGCGAGTACATCAACGGCGACAACAGCCACGATTATCTGGACCACAAACGAATCCTCTTCCTCAACGGTTGAATATGGTCCTGGTCCTACCTCAAATTATGGGTCTTCTACCACCACCAGCACTCTTGTGACTTCGCACTCAATTTCTTTAACTGGTCTTACGAGCAATACCACCTACCACTTCCGAGTAAAATCGGCGGACGCTGCGGGAAACGTTGGGACTTCGGTAGATAACATCTTCCTCACCTTGAACTCCGACGTAACCGGCCCAACCATCTCCAGCCAGACCCCGCTTGACAACGCGACTGGTACGGCAGTCACCGTTTCTCCAGTCCTTACCTTCAGCGAAGCATTGGACGTTTCAACAATAAACGGCGTCCAGTTAAGGAATTACAGTGACGATATTGCAGTGAGCGCGACGGTGTCTTACAACCCCGCTTCCACCACAGTCACGATTGACCCAATAGCCAGTTTGGCGAATAGCACGCAGTACTACTTATACGCCGTAGGCGTGAAAGACGCGGCCGGGAACGCTCTGACGACCGACTATTCCTCTACTACCAAGGCCACCCACGAGTTCACGACGACAGCGGAATCAGTGACGCTCGCGGTTACCAGTATTACGCCATCAAGCACATTCGCCACGGCCGACAGTACCTACGCGAATGGCTGGTCATGGAAGTTCAACATAACTGTGCCGACAAGCGAGGCGAGCAGTTCAATGAAGTTCGCGGATTGGGTCAGCGGTTCAAATACCATCGCGATGTTCTCAAGCTCTACATCAACTCTTCGCTTCTACTCCGCGCAGTCCTCTAACGCGACCTCTTCCGCCTCGGCCATCTACATCGGCGCGGCTAACACCTACCCGACTTCCAGCTTAAGTTTGGCCTCGGACTTAGATTCCGCGACTGCGGGCAGACAGATTCAGATTACAGTGGAGGCAAGAGTGCCAACCGGTTCTTCGGCAGGTTCCTACTCGACAAGCTACGGAGTGCAATCGCAATAGTTAATTAAAGAAATAGCATCAGTTTTCAATTTTAGGAAGTTGAACTTCCTAAGGAAGTTCAACTTCCAACACATTGTTAATGAATAAAACAGTTAATTCAAAAGCATTACTTATATGTGTGATTGGTTTTCTGGCTTTATACATCGTGCCGGCCTTGGCTTCGGAGGTCACCGGCTCCCTGTGCACGGGCGTAAATTGTCCCGTTGAGGGTACGGTAATTGCCGCGCCGCTCGCGAGTCCCGCGGCAGGAACATATACCTCCGCCCAGAGCGTCGCCTTAACCGCGTCTGGCGCGACTAGTGTCCGTTACACTACGGACGGCACCGCGCCGGCCTGTCCTTCAACCGGCACACCATACTCCAGCGCCATTTCGGTTGGCTCGTCAGCGACGATTAAAGCGGTTGCCTGCTATGCTAATAATGCTTCTTCTACGGTAGCTTCTTTCGCATACACCATTTCTATTCCGGTGGTAACAACCAACAGCAACTCTGGCGGAGGGGGAGGGGGTAGTTACGTCGCTCCTGTTACCACCGCCACAACCACTACTACAACTCTGACTGCAACCACACCGACAACGACGCCGATAACCACGGCTTCACCTGCGCCGACAACAACGGGGTCAGCGCAGAATCAATTGAATACTCTAATTGCTCAATTACAAGTATTGCAAAATCAAGCCGGCGCGCGGCAGGGAGCGGCTCCTTCGGTCGTGGCGGGAGGCGGAGCATCTTTTTCACGCAATTTACAATTTAATTCGCAAGGTGAAGATGTGCGGCAACTCCAGATATTCTTAAATAGTAATGGTTTTCCGGTAACAGCCGGCGGCGCGGGGTCTCCGGGCCAGGAGACCAATTTATTCGGGAATGCCACCCGAGTTGCCTTAGCAAAGTATCAAGCGAGCGTCGGTCTTCCGGCCACTGGATATTTAGGACAGCTCACGCGGACAAAGATTGCGGGGAACATTACCCCGACTACTCCTTTATCTCCAGCCGTTCCCGCGACTCCTTCCGTTAGTGCGTCTGCTTTCACCCGCAATCTGGATACTGGTATGACAGGCGAGGACGTGAAACAGCTCCAAATCTATCTGAACGCCAAAGGATTCAAAGTAGCGGCGAGTGGAGCCGGTTCGCTAGGCAATGAGACGACCAGGTTTGGCGTGGGCACAAAGGCGGCGCTCGCGAGATTCCAGGCAAGCGTCAAAATTTCGCCGGCCGTGGGTTACTTCGGGTCGACCACTCGCGCTTACGTGAACACTAACCCGTAAAAACTTCGTCCATTTTGTACATTCTTTATTTATGTCGAAATAAAGCAAACAAAAAAACATTATGAAAAAAATACATAAAAAAGCTTTCCGTCATTGCGAGGGCGTTAGCCCGCGGCAATCTCTGGGATTGCTTCGTCGGCTTCTGCCTTCTCGCAATGACAGCGAGAATATGAAAAAATATAGCAGCATTTCATTTTCCTTATGGAGAACATGGATTCCCGCTTTCGCGGGAATGACAAGACAGATTAGCATTTCTTTTTTAATAATCGCGGGATTTTTAATGGTCGCGTCATCGGCGCACGCGGCGACAAGTACGATTACCGAAGCGGTAGCTCCATCAGAACTTTTATCAAGTTCTACGGTGACGGCTAAAGCCGGCGCCGTGGTGGCAACTAACGCCTTTTCGCTTATTCAACCATCCGGTTCCGCCACTTTAAATTCTGTTAGCGTGGTAATTGTCGACCCCAATGCCAGCGGATTAACCAGTTCATCCATCGCTTCAATATCTTTAAGAAAAGAAAGCGGAGCGACGACTGGTTTTCAAGTAGCCCAAGATTTAGCGGTAACGGGAGCGTCAACCAGTACTCCGGCTATCGGTTCGCCGGTTACTCTGACGCCGACAACGCCGGAAACAATCGGCGCTTCGACTGTGCAGTATTATATTGTAGTGACCATCGCGGCGAGTCCGACAAATAATCATTCTTTGGCGGTTAATTTCGGAGCTAATTACGGAATTGATAATATAGGCGGAACAGTCGGTTCGGCTTTAACCGCGACTAAAAAAGTGACGATTGATATTATTGCCCCTCCCGACCCTTCAGCAGCGGATTATATGTTCGCTCAAAGCCCGCCCGGAACGCCGGACCAAATAATGGTTAGGCAGGGAGTATCTGTCGGCACGGCGGGGAACACAGTGAAAATTTATGCCGCCGACGGCACGACTCTTTTGGGTTCTGGCGTGCTTGGAGGTTCTCCGAATATTCAATTTTCACCGATTGCTATCGGTGACAATGCAAACGCGAGCGTAAAAGTTGAATTTGTAGATCCGGCTGGCAACGCGTCTGCCCAAGTTACGGTTACTGGCAACGATATCGTTGCTCCCACCGTTACTTCCGCGTTGGCTTTTACTGATAGAATAATTATTCAATTTAGCGAACAGGTGGACGGTATGCAGGCGATGAACTGCGCTCCGAATTATATTATAAACGGAACATCTACTGTGTGCGGAGGAATGGGCCTTCCGTTCGTGGATTTTTCAGGAACGAAAATAACTATTCGCGGGCTTAATTTATCGTCGAGTACAGTTTCTTTTTCTATTCCCACCTCCACGACGATTACAGACCTTGGCGGGGCAAATAATAAAGTCACCGCGTACTCAAGTTCAAGTATGCCCGTGCAGGCGCTAACTCTTCCCAGTATTACGAGTATAAGTCCGCAATCGGGCGCCGTAAGCTCAACCGTTACGATTACGGGAACGAACTTCGGTACTGGAACTATTGGCGACGCGAATCACAAAGTTTTCTTTTCAGGTGGGTTCAGCCAGCAAACCGGTCCATTGCCTCCGGTGGAAGCGAATTATACCGGCGGAAGTTGGTCAAATACTTCAATTGTTGTAAAAGTGCCGGCTGGAGCGCAAGGAGGCCCGGTCAATGTTCTTTCGGGAAGCGTGATGAGCGACATGGGACCGAACACTTTCTTTGACATCGCCGGCGTCTATACCGCCAAAGTGTATTACTCAAACAACACTTCTACCCTGATGGATGACGCGGACAACGGTAACATTCGTATTGTAATCGGAGGAATGAGTGGAATGACGGTCTATTCAGTCGGTGATGGTTTTATGACCTACAACTCAAGCACGGACACGTTCTCTATCACTGGAATTTCTTCCATGGGCTACACCTGGGCGTATGACATAACCGGAACGCATTTGAACGCGTCAGGGAAAGAAGTCAGCACCGCCGCGACCCAAAATTTGTTTATGCCGGCGACTACGCGGAAAATTTCGGGAACCGTTACACTAGGCGCGTCGTGCGCCTCGGGCGGACAAAATAAACAAGTTGTGGTATTCGCGATGCCGGATGATGTTGATTCCGGGGACTCTGGTTTCAAGCAAGTTGAACCGGCGTTCTTTACTACGAGCGGCAGTTGCGTGGCGAATTACGCGGTAGGCGTGCCGATGAATGGCACTTACCGGATGGAAGCGCACATTCCGCCCTCCACTTCCGGCGGAATTACGGTATCCACCGCGTTTACCGACCCCGACGCGCAGTCGGTAACGATATCGTCTTCAACTCTTACAGCCGTAAAAAATTTCACGTTTGGAGCGGCAACTCACCGCATCGTGGGTACGGTTCAAAAACCATCTGGACAATTTGGCAACGAAGAACGGGGAAAACTGTGGGTGTTCGCGTATCAACCGAATGGCGGAAAAGGAACGGGCGCGCAAGTTACGGCGAGCAGTACATTTACACTCAATGTTTCAAAGGGGGTCTGGAAAATAGGGGTGGGTGGAGACAATATGCCCTTCCCCGTGGAAGTCCAAGTTGACGTTGATGACACATATGAAATTGCTGACCCGCCCAAGGGGCCGACCATTATCATCGCGCCGCCGTCTGATTTCATGGAAGGGTATGTTAAAGACGCGGCCGGGAACGGATTGTCTGGCGTTTCACTGTACGCATGGCTGGAGGGAGGTCCTGGGAACGGCAACGCCAGAACCGACAGCCAGGGGTATTACAAAATGTATGTGGCGCCCGGAGCGAACTATCATGTCGGCGCGAATTCGCAATCCTACGGTTTCTTGGGAGAGCAATCAAACATCACAGTTACTTCTTCCACGCGCCCTACTGTAAACTTCACAGTGTCATCTTCGGATAACTATACGATATCCGGTACTGTCACCAAGGGTGGGACGGGATTGCAACAAGCGTTTGTATTTATCACGGAAGGAGAACGCGGGCCAATGCTGGGCAGTGGCGGAACAGATTCAAGCGGAGCATATTCAACGCGCGTTTCCGGAGGCGCTAACCGATGGATACACGTGGGGCTACCGGCGAAAGGAGAGGTGTATAAAGAAAACTTGGGAACCATAAGCACAAGCACCACAAAAAATATTTCTCTTGTTGCTTCCACGATAACAGTGCGCGTTTCGCCCGCGAGCGATTTCTCGCAAGCGTTCGTAGGCGCGCGTAGCGACCAAGGCGGCGGTTTTTCGGATGTGGACGTGGCAGTCGCGAGTTCTACTTATAGAGAATATCAAATTGATGTTCAACGTCCCGGTTCCGGCGGAACAACATATTATGTTGACGGCGGTATTCCGGGTTTTGGACCGCTTTCCCAGAATTCAATTGTCGTGAATAGTAACGGAACATTCACGGAAACAAGCGGCACGGCGAATGACGGTATTATTGAATACACGCTAAGCGGTCTTTATTCCGTCTCCGGTACCGTAACCGGCAGCGGCGTTAACGGCGCCTGGGTGTGGGTAGCCGGGCCGAATGGCGGAGGCGGCGCGCAAACCGCGGACAACGGGACATACACGCTGAAATTGAAGAATGGTACGTATGATATCGGCGTCGGCAAGCCGAACTATATCGGAAATAAAATCAGTATAACCGTAAATGGCGCGCCCTTAACCGGGAAGGACTTAACGCTTACATCCGCGGGGCAGACCATAACCGGAACGGTATATCTTCCCGGTGGAGTAACGACAGTGACCAATGCCTGGGTCTGGGCGCAAAATAATACCGGTGGATGGTCTGGCGGCTCAACTGACGCCAACGGCGCGTATTCCTTAAACGTTGGAAGTGGCAGTTGGGACGTGCAAGCCGCGTATGATGGATATAATTCCAGCTCCACCTCGGTTACCGCGCCGGCTACGGGAGTGAATAGAACTCTTTCCACTATCGCGGGCTTCTCTTCTAATCAAAAGAATTCTCCGATAACTCCTTCTTCCGGAGGCATTGTTCAGGAAAATGGCATTAAAGTTGATTTTCCAAAAAACGCGCTGGGAACGGATTCAAGCGCCGGGACAGTTGAAGTAAAAAACACAACAAACATTCCGACGGTCGCGTCAACAAAAGTTATCGGCAACGCACGGGATATTACCGCGCGCAACAGTTCCAACCAAAACATTACCACCCTGTCCGGAAACATTACCATTGAACTTACCGTGACTAAGGCGGAGATACAAGCGCAGGGACTTTCTTTCACGCAGGTTCAGGGAATGAAAATTTCCTATTGGGATTCCACTGCTAGCAACTGGGTGGAAATTTCAACTTCAGTGAAATTGCATCCCGCCACCGCGACGTCAATAGCCGGGTTGGATTCAAGTCCCGCGGTAACGCTTTCCGGAACAGTCGCTCACTTGTCATCTTTCGCGCCGACGGTGCCTGCGAATGACGCGCCGGCACAGCCGACAGGTTTTACGGCGACACGTTCCAGTTCCCGGCCAACGCAAATAATTGATCTTTCATGGAATGCGGTAAGCGGAGCGACAAGTTATGATATTTATCGGGATACTTCTGCGACTGGAACTTTCCCGCGAATAGGAAGCGAACCAACCATTCCGTTGGGGATTACCACAACATCTTCTGATACCGGCCTCGTGCCAAGCACAACATATTATTATAAAATTACCTCATTAAACGCGTCAGGTGAATCGTCTTCTACGGTAGCAGTCTCCGCGTCAACAACCGCGGCTTCCGCGGCCACCGGCTCTTTGTGCACGGGCTTGAATTGTCCCGTGGAAGGGACGGTAATTGCCGCACCGACTGCCAGTCCCGCGGCGGGGACACACACCTCTGCCCAGAGCGTGACTCTAACCGCCACGGGCTCCAACAGCATCCGCTACACCACGGACGGCACTGCGCCAGCTTGCCCTTCAACCGGTACGACCTACTCCAGTGCCATCTCTATCTCATCCAGCGCAACCGTCAAAGCAATTGCCTGCTACGCGAACAGCAATACTTCTGACGTAGCTTCTTTCGCCTACACCATCTCTATTCCGGTTGCAGTGACAACCGGTAACAGCAACGCCGGCGGCGGGGGCGGCGGCGGCGGTTGGTCAATCACCCCCACCACAACTCCGACTGTAACCACAACCACAACCACAACTCCTACTGCAACCACACCGGCGACGACGCCAACAACCACAACTACTCCCACTACAACGACGGGACCCAGCGTTGTCTTGCGTCAACAGCAAACACAATTGCTTAACTTGCTGATATCGCAGTTGCAGGCCTTGCTGGTTCAAGCCAAAACGCAGGGAATTAGTCTGCCGACTGGCACAGAAGCGGCGATATCCGTTCTTGCCGCTCCCGCGACTCCAGCGACTCCTTCCACGGGTGCTTCCGCCTTCACTCGCAGCTTGGAAGTCGGTATGACAGGCGAGGACGTGAAACAACTCCAAATCTATCTGAACGCCAATGGTTTCAAGGTAGCGGCGAGCGGCCCAGGTTCACCCGGCAATGAGACAACCAGGTTTGGCGCGGGCACACGGGCGGCGCTCGCGAAATACCAGGCAAGCGCGGGAATTACGCCAGCTGTTGGATACTTCGGACCACGGACCAGAGCTTATGTGAACGCAAATCCATAACCGTTAATTTCTAGCCTTGGTAGCAAAAGAAAAACCTATCTTTACGAAAAGAAAAGTTTTGTTCGCATTTCTGATTTTGCGCACGCCAGATTTTTTTCTAAGAGGTTTTGAAATCGCGCGAAAAAACAGAAACAGCCTCGCCTGACGCGAACGCCAAAATTTTATCTCTTATTTTACTGGCCGCCTCTTTTGTTTTTTACGCCAATTTTTCCGAGCGCTATCATCCGGCTTTGAGCGTCGCGGCCATCAGTCAAACTTCCGTAAAAGTCGCCGACGCCGTCAATATTTTTGAAAACGGTCTGCCTTCGCTCAAGTCGGCGGGCAGACGCGCCGGCACGGCATTTGAGAATATGGAAAACCAATTTTGAAACTCCGGAAGAAAAAATTTACGCCGGCACTATCAGGCTTGATACGGCCAAGTGGCTTTTTGTTCACAAAATAAACCCATACGCAGACATTGAGAGAGAGCCCCTTTTTTCTGATTTGAGCGCGGCAGGCGTTGTCGCCCGATCAAAAAAGATTCAGTTCACGGAACCGATATCGGAAAGCGCGGATTTGCCGGAAATACTTTTCTTCACCGACGGGAAACTCTACGAGATAGTTTTGAAATAGAAGGGTGCTATTGAGGCGACAAACGCACACTGCCGGTTACACTTGAGTTGTCAATGCCCGATGAGGTGGCAAATGTGGTTGTCGCCGTGCCTGCGCTTATCAATTGCTCGCCGATCGAGCCGCCGACCCAGTCGGTTTGGGCATACGTTGTATTCAAAAAGCGGGAAAGGTATATATCCTTGCTGAAACTCAATGTAGTGCCCGAGACATCTGACCAAGTTACGATACTGACAATCTTTGCCGTAGAGGGGTCGTGGTATTCGCCGTTGGGGTCGATGTCGCCCGTGCCCGCCGCCCGGAACACCTCATCCACGTAAAACGAGCGCGCGTAGGTAATGTTGTTTAAGACCACACTTTCCGCGCCCGTACTCGTTGCCCACTTTCCGTCGGAGATAACGGGGTGATATATGTTCACGGAGCTCGTGGCCAGGTCCATAATCGTATGCCAATCCTCCTTTGCTATTATACGAAGCGCCTCCCCGGTTTCGGCAGCCAAAAGCACGGCCGTATTTTGAGAGCCAGCTCTTTGCGTTGCTCGCAATGATTGGGTCACGACCTGGGTAACCCCTGCGGCAACAAGCGCGATTACCACGGTTGCAATAATAACCTCAATCAGTATCTGGCCGGAGTCAGAAGACAACGGCACCAAAAAGTTATCCACAGTTTTCCTTGCTCGCGTGCACGCCTTTTTGCTATAATTAATCCACATAATTAATAACATGATTAATAATAAGCGTATCATAAATAAAAATAAATATCATCTTGAGATTGAGAGGAAGGGGTTCACGTTGCTTGAACTCATTATCACTGTAACAATATTGGCTGTCTTGATTGGGATAGTAGTGGTTGCCATAAACCCCGCCGAGCAGCTCGCCCGCGCCCGCGATGCCAAACGAGTCGCCGACCTTGATGCCATAAAAAGCGCCATCATTCTCTATACGGCAACCGCTACTTCGACGGTAAATCTCGATGGCAATGGAACAGCCAACTCTACATGCGCGAACGGAAGCGGAACCGATACTTGGTATGTGAATACGATCGCCGGGGTGCTTGCCCCGCCGGGCAGCTTCGCGACGGCTACTTCCACCACTCAAACAATAGGCACTGCCGGCTGGCTTAAAGCGCGTCTGGATCAAACGCCGGGCGGATCACCTCTTGCCAACCTTCCCCTCGACCCTACGAATGGCGCTGGCAGCGGAACGACTTACTACTATTCCTATGCGTGCGACGTGAACGATAAAACATTTGAACTTACGGCGCGCCTCGAGAGCACCTACTTTAGGACCGACATTGATACCGATGGCACTGATGGCGGCAATTCGACAAGCACATACGAATCGGGAACGAAATTAACCATTCTGCCGGACCTATTTTAGACAATGCGGGTCAGGCGCTAAAAAGAACTCACCCCCATTTTGGGGGATTCTTTTTATTATCTGTCCACAGAATACCCCCCCCAAGAAACATCTGTGGTATAATGTAAACGACAACTGACAACTGACAACTGACTCATCAACAAATAGAATCAGATATGCGCTGATGGTCGGGCCGTAAATAAAACAAAATGGCAATTTCCGATAAAACAATTAAAGATCTCCTCATAGATGAAGGAGGAATTACGAAAGCCGAACTTGAAGAGTTGGAACACGAGGCGCTCCAAAAGAGCATCCCTTTAACGCGGTATCTTATTTCTCGCGGTAGACTCTCTCAACAACATCTAAATGAACTCGTCGGCAAATTTCTGCACGTTCCTGTTTTTGATTTAAGGGCCAAGCCATTCCGTCAAGAAATCATCGAGCTATTGCCTGAACATATTGCCAGGACCAGCAAGGCAGCGGTATTTGAAAAAGATCTCGAGAAGAATCTTGTTAGGGTCGCCATGGAAGATCCCACAGACATCGACGGTCTTAATTACCTTAAGGAGTATTTCAACGCGGAAATTGAGCCATACCTTGCCTCGTCGGAAGACCTGCAATTTGCCTATCGGCTGTACCAGAAAAAGACGACAGAGGGTATTGAATTTTCGATATCGGAAAAAATAAAAGAACTGAACTCAAAACTAAAGAAAGGAGAATCAGGCATATTAGAAAGCGTTCCCCTGACACAGCTGTTTGACACCCTTATGGACTACGCCGGTCTTCTCAATGCCTCCGATGTTTACTTTCAGCCGGAAGAGCACGAGGTGAGAATCCGGTTCCGCGTCGAGGGTATGGTGCGCGATGTCCTACGGCTCGATAAATCAATTAATGACGGGCTCGTTACCAGAGCAAAAACGCTTTCCGGATTGCGCATTGACGAGCATTTTAAGCCGCAAGACGGACGATTCCGCTTCCACTCCAACGAAATTGATCTTGATATCAGGGTCGCGGTGATGCCAACCTTTTTCGGAGAAAAAATTACACTCCGTCTTCTCGCTGGCGCCAAATTATTTCTTTCCTTTGCCGATTTGGGGATGAACCAAGAAACAATTGCAAAACTCCAAGCGGCAATCCAAAAACCATACGGCATGATCTTAAACACGGGACCAACCGGTTCCGGAAAAACCACCACCATCTACACCATCTTGAGTCAGATCAGTACACCCGAAGTGCACATCACTACCATTGAAGATCCAGTTGAGTATATTATTCCATCCGCCAGCCAGACCCAGGTGAATCTTCAGGCGAATATTACGTTTGCGTCCGGCTTGCGCGCCCTGCTTCGGCACAGCCCCGATATTATTCTTATCGGTGAAACCAGAGACAAGGAGACAGCCGACGTTATCATTAACGCCGCTTTGACCGGCCACCTCATCGTTTCAACGCTTCACACCAATAATGCCGCAGGCGCCATCATTCGTCTCATCGATTTCGACATACCGACGTTTCTTATTAGTGCCACGCTCAATGTCGTGATTGGCCAGCGTCTAGTCAGAAAAATTTGCGTAAACTGCATTGAATCATATGTTCCTCCGCCGACTATCGCCGAACGGATAGCGCGCGAATTCCCCGAGAATAAAAAACTTAAGATCCCGGATCGGTTGTATCGCGGCAAGGGCTGTTCCATCTGCAATAAATCCGGATATTCCGGGAGAATCGGCGTTTTTGAATTGCTGATTGTTGACGATGTTATGCGCGAAATAATCAATACCCCCAACCTTACTTTAGATCAGATTCAACAGGCCGCCCGCAAGCAAGGCATGGAATCGATATTTGAGGCCGTTTGGCGCGAAGCCGAGCGAGGCATTACGTCGGTGGAAGAAATATTCCGCGTCCTGCGGGAGTAATCACTAATCCTTGATCTCTAATCCTTTATCCATTACCAGTTAGAGATAAGGGATAAAAGATAAGAGATAAACAAATGCGCTTTCGCTACATTTTTCAAGAACCGGGCGGCGCCCTTCGCCAGGGCTACATTGACGCCGTAAACCATCAGGAGGCAACGGACACATTGGCCAGACAAGGAGTGTCGGTTATGAAGATCGAGACGGCCGCTGAAGTTGAAAGCGGCGCGCAGGGTCTTTGGAAGCGTCTTAATCTCTCTCTGTCGCTTAGCAAAAACATTGATCGGCTTGATCAGCTTACCGTTCTGCGCCAACTTAGCACTATTTTGAACACGGGCACCGATCTTATTACCGCCCTCGATATAGTTGCCGATAATGCCGTCAAACCGGCCGTGAAAAACATTCTCTATGACATACGGGCAAAGATTTTAGCGGGCGAATCATTCTCTAGCGCGCTGGCTTTATGGGAAGAAAACTTCGATCCGGTCTTTACGAATCTAGTGAAAGCTGCCGAGGCCGCGGGCACTTTGCCGGCCATGTTCGCCTCCTATGCTCTGGAGTTAAAAAAAGAGATTGAATTCTCCCGCCAGCTGCATGGGGCGATGATTTATCCTCTCATCTTGGTTGCGGCTGTCGTTATTATGCTTCTTATCATTCTCACGGTCGTCGCCCCGCGCATTCAAGAATTATTCGCCACGTCGACGATCGATCCGCCCTTTTTCACCAAGATCTTTTTTCAGGCGTCTAATCTCCTGGTAAATCACACGCTCTTTATTGTGACAGCGCTTGTGGCAATTACGGTTGGATTGGTAATCATGGTCCGTAACAAGAAATTGCGGAAAATTTTATTATCATTGTTGTGGTACTTACCGTTGTTACGGAAAGTCCAGATAGACCTTACCTTGATGCGTTTCTCCAAGACCCTTTCGACGCTTGTCAAAGCCGGTTTTCCCATGAAGGGCTCTCTCATGATTGTCGCGAATGTCGTTCAGCCGGCCTACCAGCGCGCTCTTACGGATATCGCGCAAGAAAAATTAGAACGAGGCATTGCTCTCGCCGAAGCTCTGCGCCACTATCCAAAACTGTTCCCGTCCATTTTGACCGGTGTCATAGCCACCGGCGAGAAAACCGGGCAGCTCAACGACGTTCTTGGGCAAATGGGCGAATTTTACGAAGAAGAATCCCTGTATAAATTAAAGTTTCTCCTTACGCTCGTAGAGCCGCTCCTTTTGGCAGTCGTGGGCGTAGTTATTGGCGGCATTGCCGCTTCATTGCTTGCCCCAATCTATCGGCTTATAAACAAGTTCTGACCGATTAAATCTCTTATCTTTAATCTCTAATCCCTGACCTTGCGGGTAAGAGATAAAGGATGAAAGATTAAGGATTTACTCCACGGAAATCTTCCCTTCAGTCGTAACAGTAATTGTTTTCGTCATCGAAGGATCTGATTTTGGGCGGATAACAATAGAGGCGGCGCCAGCGGCAGCGCCGTTTAGTTTGTTGAAAACGACATCGGTTGCGGCGCCGGAGGCGGGTGCTTGGAACTCAATGGGACTGGATAAAAAATAGGTGCTGGATGCGGCATTGGAATAGGAAGCGCCTCCGAAAAGGGCGTAGAATGGAGACGATGTTGCGGGATTTTCGAAATGTATTCCCCACTTTATCCCTCCCACTCCGGAAATCGCTCGCGTCTGGGCATCCATGAGACGCGCTGAGATAATCAGAGCGTCACCATCAAGATTGCCAAGAATCTGATTGCGCAGGATGAACAACATACCAAGCACCATCATGCTCAAAATTCCGATAACGATAATAAGCTCAAGCAGGGTGAAACCCTTTTTTAATCCCTGATCTCTAATCCCTAATCTCTTACCAATGAATAAATTCATCTGATTCATATGTCATCTTAGTGGTTAGAGATAAAGGATTAAGCATGAGAGATTAAGGATAAAAGATGAGGGATAAAATATCATCTTAGGTCCCTGACATCATCAAGGTTGAACGCCTGCGGCAATGGCTGCTGCTGCTCGCTTTTTGGTTGTATGGAATCAGAAAAAGAGGCGACGAGAAACTTTGCAAGAAATAACGCGAGAACAATAAGGACGATAAAATAGACCGCGCCCAAAACGCCGAGTATCTCCTCGATGTTTTTTATAGTGCGCAGTTTTTTGAGCAGGTTATTCATCTCGTTAGAGGCAGTCCGCCCTGGGCGGACGTAAAGTTAGCCACTTGAGCAGTGGACGACTTTTTGTGTAAAATATTAAACATATTTTTTGATTTCATGGAATGTTTGCCTCTAAGGGGATTCATCTCTAATATAAAGCGTTCCCGCTGTGTTTAGCTGGTACTGGCGCGATGCGGATGATCCGTAATCTATAGGGACAAGCTCCCAATTTTCCATCACGATAAGCTTTTCGGCTTCAAGCTGCGTGAGGAAAGCAACAATATCTTCCGGTATACCATCGAGCTTTAAGATGAAACTGATGCCGCGCGAGACATCGCCAACCGCGGAGCGATCAGCCCCAATCCGGAAGTCAATCTTCACATTGTGGGTCGTGGCCACCGCTCTCAATTGCGGAACGACCTTGGTAGCCACTTCAATCCGGTTGGGCAGGATCGTCTCGAGCGTGTTTCTGAGCTGCTGCGCTTTATTCCGATCGATGTAAAGCTGCGAAATTACACCCAGGCGTTCCACAAGCCATTGTTGTTTGCCGCGTTCGTACTGGATTTGGTTTACTATGCCACGGATTAAAAAAATAAGAATAAACACGAGGGCAAGCGCCAGTCCCACTCCGAAGACAGCCCGCGCCAATTTATACAGCCTGCGCTTTCTAAAAAATGCGATAGGATCTCCGGATAGTTCTTGTTTTTGTGTTGTGGTAGGCATTTTTTTAATTTTCCATCTCTTATCTCTAGCGTGTCAAGGATAAGGGATTAGAGATTATGGATTAAAGTCAAGGATTAAGGATAATGGATTAAGGATTAGCAAAGGTCATGGATTAAGGATAAAGGATTAAGGATTAGTACTTGATATTCACGCTCAATTGAATATCTTTTTCACGGGCAAGCTGGTCCAGGGGAATTGTCACTGTAAGGCCGGCCTGTTCAAGAGAGCGAACGAATGACAGCGCGGCATCGCGTGTCGAAGCCAAAAGGGAAGCGGTTATCGTGCCGCGCTCAATGGAACGCGCGTTCTGGAACGTTAGCCCGGAACGACGGGCTTCTTGAAGAACGAGTTTCAGCCGTTCTCCAATCGTCCGCCGTGTCAACACGTTCTTCTTGAACGTCGCGGCAAGCGCGTTGAAGGAGATCGCCTCTTCGATGAGCGTTTTTGTTTCGGGCGTTATGGCCATGTTCTCTGTAGTCGCCGCCAGCTTATCGTTCTGGCGGAGTGCTTGGTATTGGGTTCGGAAGAACAGAAAGGTGGAAGATAAGACGATCAGAACGATAAAGGCGTACGCGAAGAAAATATTGGTCCAAAAGTCCACAATTTTCAGAAAAAGATTTTCCCGGTAGCGTCCGCCAAGTTCTGACGGAACCAAATTGATGCTCGCTTCAGTGGACTCATATGGCCGCAAAGCGGCGCCATGGGCGATAAGTGTTTTAGGGTCAAAATTAAGCGGGGGACCGAAGACCTGTACCGAGATACCGCTGACATTCTGGATGACTTCCTGCACGGATTGGTATTGCGCCGTATTCAGCACGAAGATTTGTTCGGCGGACAATCCCAAATTTCCCTCGGCATAATTCATTAATTGGCGCACCTTGGCTTCCAAGATAGAGGTGATATTGTCCTGTTTTGCTTGCCCTGCCTGCCCGCCGTAGCTCTGCGAAGGCTGGGCTGTGCCCGCCGTACTGTGCCCGTCCGTAGTTTCAGACGAAGGCGGGGCATTTTGCGAAGGCTGGGGGGCATTTTGCGAAGGCTGGGAACTTGTTTGCAGTGCCGCTCCTGCGGAGCGAGCCTCGCCCTCCGGGCGGGAAGCCGTCGAATTAGAAAACGGGTGATGGTGATGGGCGATGAGCATATTGTTAAAGAAAATCGAGAATTCAATGCCGTCCTCATCGAGCAGGATGAAAATGAAGGGCTTTGTCGCCTGGGCCGTCAAAAATCGCGATAAACTTACCAGATGAAATTCGCAGGCCCCGATCTTAAAATCGTTTTCCATAAACACCTGCAAGTAACTGTCTAGCGCCGATTTTTTTATGGCTGCGATAAAGACACCGATCTTTTCCGGATGGGGTGTTTCAAACATCTGCCAATCAACGTAGGTCTCGTTAGTCGGCCACGGCAGGGCGTTTTCAATTTTGAGTTGAATGGCTTCGGTCAGGTCGCGCTTGTTCATCGGAGGAAGAAATATGGTTTCGGTATAAAGATGATGCGGGGGGACCGAGAGCACGAATATCGGGTCTGGCGCGGAACCAAACCGCGACGGCAGCGCGCGCAGTATCGTCTCAAGCACGCCTCGTAAGACCGCCGGTTGCCGCATTTCTCCGTTTTCGATTGCCTCTTCCGGCACCGGGTGCGTTACGGCGTTGAGCGTCTGTACGGAAATTCCTTTTCGCATGACGGCAATGCTTACCATATGCTTATCCTGGATATCAATGCCTACGATGGTGATACGGGGCAGTACCACCCGCGCCAGAAATGAAGAAATTATTTTTAGTATTGCCATGTTTGTAAATCTTTAATCCTTCATCTCTTATCTCTTATCGTTAATCCCTTATCTTTTATCCCTCATCTCTAACAGGTAAAGGATAAAGGATTAAAGATCAGAGATTAAACAATGGTCAAGGATAAAGGATTAGAGATTAAGGATTTGCAATAAGGGATTAAAGATTCGTTTTCACAATGCCGGTAATCCCTCCATCTGCGTCCTGCGTTACCTCCGCGCGGATTGTACGGTTTACAATATCCTTTCCCTTCGTAACCGTTGAGGTGGCGGTTATCACCACGGGCGAGCCGCCGACGACGCTTACCTGAACACTGCCGTCATCCTCTTGAATCGTGAAGTTGCCGGTATAACTTTTATCGCGCGAAACTCGCAAAAGCGCGTCGTCAATGCCCGATTCGGCAAGCACCCGGGCCCGTGTTCCTTGATCGCTGAACTGACTTTGGAATATCGCGGTGTTTCCCCGCACTCCCAAAAGAATGGCGGCGCTGAATAGAAACAGCGTGAATATGAGCGTGAGCGCGATTGCGGCGATACCCTTTCTTGATCCTTTATCCTTAATCCTTGATCCTTGACCGTTGTTTAATCTCTGATCTTTAATCCTTGATCCTTGACCATCTGCTTTGTGTATCATGTGTGTAAATCCCTAATCCCTAATCTTTAATCTCTGACTGGTTAAGGATAAAGGATAAAGGATGAGGGATTGGTGATTAAAGCGGCGCTGCCGTTGTCTGAAGCGTATAGCGCGTATTCTGATCAATGGCGCCATTATCATTATAGCCAGCGCTTATAATAATGCGAACCGATGAAGTGGCGGGGCTCGCGTTGTCAATTTTCGTAAACTGCAGCGAAATTATCGTGACGGTTGGGGGAGTAATGGCGAGGGCGGAACCAACTCCTTCCTGGATAGTCACTGCCTCGGAACTTAACGCGAACACCGTTGGGTTTTTACTGGCATCAGCCATTTTGAGTATAAGCGTGCTTGAAGCGCCCGTGATGCTCTGTGATGTGTGGACGCGGTCAACCATTTGCAACATAGCGCGCTCGACATTGAGGTTTACCTCGCTTAGCCGACCCACCTTCGTTTTGGTGGACAGCGAGTAGTTCAAAACGGCCGCTCCCACCGTCCCTATCATGGCCAGTATCGTGATGTAGATGATAAGCTCGAAGAGGGTGAAACCACCCTTAAATCCCTTATCCTTTATCTTTAATCCCTGACCATTGCTAAAACTGTTTGATAGGTAATTGTTAAAACCTTTTAATTGCTTTGCCAATTTTGCTGCTTCTTCTAAAGATAGCTTATGTTCGTCAAGAGTTATGTAGCCGTCGTCTAACGCCCCGTCTAAGCAGGCGACAACTTCGTCTAACGAACCTTGCGCTCGGTTAATGTAAACTCGCGTATCCTTGTCTGTATTTTTATTTGATCCTTCGGCAATGTTCAAAATTATAGAATTTAAAGCTCTTTTAGTTTGGTCAGTTAAAGCATACTTTTCTTCCTTTGGGAATTTCTTCAAAAGCTCATTTATCGTCTTCCTGAATTTTCTCGCGTCATTATAAATATCCCATTCTCTGAATTTAAAACCGTATTCGTCTTTGTGCGTCATGTTCGTCGTGATTGTCGTGGTTAGAGATGAGGGATTAAGTATAAGAGATCAAGGATTAAGGATGAGAGATAAAGGATGTGTGTAAATCTCTTATCCCTTATCCCTTATCTCTTATCTCTAACGGGTCAAAGATAAAGGATAAAGGATTATGGATTAAAGTAAGGGATAAAGGATAAGGGATTACCGCGCATAATTAAGAATTATGCGGTCCACCCTCGGCGTTACCGACGAGTCCGTAGTTTCCAGAATCGCTTTATAGCGGAGATAGCGCTTGTTCTGATGGCAGACGGCTTTAATCTCAACCGCTAAATTCGGATTGCCCGGGTCATAGAACGAACTTGTGTCGCATGTTCTCGTGCTCGGATTCCAGGCCACGTATGTCCACGGACCGCCCGACGAGTTGGAGGCGGCGAATTGGAACTTCACGGTCGTATTCGCGGGTAAAACTCCCTCATAGAAAAGCGAATTTGGCGCCGCGCCTTTTGTGACGGCAGTGTCAATAATAAGAGAAGTTACGGAGCCGGGGGAGGCATAGCCGGACGAGATGGCCGGGTAGCGGGTATAGGTATCGAGAGCCGTGCCTGCAGATTTGACCATGCGGAAATAGTAACTTGTCGCCGGGGAGGCGCCGTTATTCTGCGCAACCCAATCCCACTCTCCCCATCCTCCGACTGGGACTGCGTTGGGGTTCGCGGCCGAATTGTTCTGTTCCTCATAGCTCCCCGCTACGGTGGAAGAGGCGACAATAGTAGATGGCAATGTAGCGCCGTCGGACACGGAAGTATTGTCATAGCCCCGCCAGATTGCGGCGGAACCGATTGCTCCGACATCGCTCCAGGGGCCGCCCGTGGATGTGGCATACTGGAGTTTGAATGCCTGTGCCGAGGCGTCAAGCTGGGCGACGGTAGCGCCGATGTTCATCCGAATTCGCGCCACGGTGCCCGAGGCGATGTCTGAATAAACGACTGCAAGGTCAGTGGCGGCGAGCGTGGAAGTGGGCGTAACGGCATTAGCGTTCTGGTACCAGCGGAAATGCCCCTGTGTAAGTGTGGCCGCGGCGCCTCCTCCGCCAATAGCAATCTGCGGGTAGCGAGTATAGGAATCCAGTACGGCGCCGCTCGATTTAACCATACGGAAATAGTAAGTCGTGGAGGCGACCGCGTTGACCGGATTTAACGCGAAGTCCCACTCGCCTTCCTGGGCAACCGCGATGGCGTTGGGGTTAGAGACGGTAGGATTATTTTCCTCGTATGTCTCGCTGATGTCAGATGTCGTAAGTAGATTCGTGGTTACAGCGGTGCCGTCAGTCGGGGTAGTGTTGTCTTTGAATTTCCAAGTAGTGTTGGAATTTGATGCTGCGGGATTTGTCGTGCCGGAGATGGATTTGGCCTCGATACGGATACGGCCAACACCTCCCGAACCGCCGCCGCCGCCTGGTTGATTGGTATCGGTCGAAACATGTCCGCCGGTGCCGCCAGTTGCCGTATAAGTGGCGCTATTGGTGAATGAATTGGCTTGGATCAAAATACTGCCACCCGAACCGCCGCCGCCTGCCCCTCTTCTATTTGTGGTCGCAGTGCCGGCGCCACCATTTGAACTTACTCCACCGCTATTGGAAAAGGAGTTGGCAGCAACAAATATTATGCCGCCGCCTCTTCCTCCCGCTGCTCCAACCAGTGAAGTATTGTCGTGATCTCCGCCGGCTCCTCCGCCTGAACCGAGAAAAATAGTCGCCAAAGTTGCAACACCGTATAAACCGCCACCGCCACCGCCACCGCCACCGATGCCGCTGGAAGTTGTTATGCTGCCGTTGCCGCCTTGTCCAGTGGCGGCGCCGCTTCCAGCCGCCGCAACAGTAGCCGTGCCAGCGCCAGCGCTCCCGGCAGCGCCGCCAGCTCCGCCCACAACCTGGTCTCCAGAAGCCCCGCCGCCGCCGCCAGTTGCAGCCGTATCTCCGCCGCTTCCTCCGGAACCGGCAAGAGTTGAGTCGCCTCCACCGCCTCCACCGCCTCCTCCGCCTCCATAAGCGCCTCCACCGCCCCCACCACCTCCGTCACTCGTAACACTGGCATCGGCATTACCGCCTCCTCCGCCTCCGCCGCGAGTGCCAGCCGGCGAGACGGTAAAGGGTCCTGCCGATGGTCCACTATTAGAGCTTGCGCCGCCGCCGCTGGTACCGAAAGCGCCTCCTCCAGATCCTGAAACAGTATCGTCGCCGCCGGCCCCCACTATGCCGTCGTAGCTCTCGCCGTTAATGCCGCCGGCGGTGCCTGAACCAGTTGTTCCTGTTCTGTAACCCAAGGCATAGGCATTGATAGCACCTTTGGTATTTACTGTCACCGCTCCTGTGGCTCGGAATACGATGATGCCGCCGGAGGTTCCATCCCAGGCATTCCCGGTGAGCGTCCCATCGAAATTAATCGTCACATTCGTCCATTGCGGCACGCGTTGTACCACTACTTTTTGTCCGGTCAGCGTAAGATTGGAGGTAGTCGCGCCGTATATTTTTTGAATGGCGGTAGTGAATGTCAGGGTATTGACTGAAATAGATTGAATTTTTAAAAATTCATAATTTCCGGCATTGCTGTTATTAGTACCATCTCCCTGCATATTAATTAAAAAGATTTCGTCTCCAGCGGCAAAACCCGTTGCCGAGTTTACGGTGAGCGTGATGCCTCCGGTAGCCGAACCGAAGGAAGAAACCGTAGTCAGAATACCATCGGCATTGGTCGCGCGGAGCGAGCCCAATACATCGGTGTTGATGTTTTGAGATGTCGAGGTCGAGATGGTAACCGAGCCATCGGCGCCGCTTCCGATATTTAGTTCTCCGGCATCGGCAACATTGGCCCATCCCGTAGTGGTTGCGGTGGAGTGTTGCAGCGTGAATGCCTGGGACGAGGCGCCAAGATCCAAATCACTTACGGTAGCGTTCATCCTTAATCGTACCAGTGTGGAAGTAGAGATACTGCTGGAGGTATTTTCCGCCGCCAGCGCGCTGGTCGGCTGAACCGCGTCCGTATTTTGATACCAGCGATAGTCCTTCTGGGTTAAACTGGTTAAACATCCTCCGAACGTCCAGTTCGTACCGTTCCCGCCGGAATTTGTTGCGCTCTGCGCGGTGATTGAGGCGTTCCCTCCCATATCTTTCACATCAACGTCCTTCAAGAGAAACGTCCCGCTACCTGACCATGCCCGTTGCGTGCCGGCGGAACTGGAACGAATAAGAATGTAATCCGCTTCTCCGCAGGCGCTGGTCCCGCCGTTGAAGTTAACAATGCCGTTGTTGGTAACAGATGAACCGAAATTAATTGTGCTTGACGCCGCGGCTTGATTTACCCAGTTGCCGCCGGAATTTATCGTCGTCGCACCGGTTACCTGAAATGTATAGGCGCCTGTACTTAGCTCAAAATAACCGGAAACCGTCAAAGTACCCGGAATCGTAAAATTACTTGCCAGAGTCACCACGCCGGATGGCTTGGCGATATTTATACTGTTGGGCAAAAGTGCGCCCGTTCCGCCCCCCGTAAGCGTCTGCGCCCCCGTGCCGGCAATGCTGATGGTAGCCGTTCCGCTCGCGCCGTAAGAGTTCTGTACTATATTACCCTTCGCCTCCACAGTCCCAGTGTTGATGGATGTTTGGTTTCCATATAGTCCGCCAATTGTCGTCGTTCCATTTGCTGTCAATGTGGTTCCGCTGGCGATGACGATGAAGGCATACGAATTACTGCCGCCGCCGCCCAACGCCACATTGCCGAGCGCGTGCGACCCGGTAATGGTTTGTGTGGCGCCGTACGTAGTATTGAAGTTTACCGTGCTCGTCCCCGCATCGAGCGTCCCCGCCGTGTATGTCCAGTTGGCCGTGACGCTGATGGTGCCGGCTAAGGTCAACGTCCCAGATGGCTTATTTATGCTGACATTGATCAGATACAGATTGGCGCCCGTTCCGCCCCCGGTAAACGTCTGCGCCCCCGTGCCGTCGATGAGCAATGTAGCCGTTCCGCTTGCGCCATAAGAGGTCTGCGTTATATTACCCTTTGCCTCTACAGTTCCCGTGTTGATGGCGGTAGAATTTCCATATATTCCGCCAACAGTCAGCGCTCCGTTAGACGTCAAAGTAGTTCCGCTGGCGATAGTCATGTAGCTGTACGAGTCATTGCCACCCAATGTCACATTATAGAGTGTGTGCGACCC
>Ga0082335_1001322_pt1 | contig 53760 bp, 44 predicted proteins | sample Subgrocontami58m_FD_72375 | JGI IMG/M metagenome (GOLD analysis project Ga0082335, IMG submission 72375) | Subsurface groundwater microbial communities from S. Glens Falls, New York, USA - GMW37 contaminated, 5.8 m (SPADES assembly) (version 2) ... | reverse complement strand
CATTGGTTAGATCCGTCCAAGTGGCTGGATCCAAAGACCAGAAGGGAGAAACGAACATGAAAAATCACTTGTGTGCTATCTGCGGAGGAAGACTCCGTAATCGAAAAATCTCCATTGACCGCCTTGTAAAAAAGAAACTCTATCTCTTTGAAAATGTTTGTGTTCAAGCCTGCGAACAGTGCCATGAGATATGGATCCCCGGAGACGAAGCCGAAAGAATGGATAAAGCCATTCGGGGTGACATCAAGCCTCACAAAAGTATCCTGGTACCGGTATATTAAAAATAGAGTTTTAAACATTCTCGTTTACTCGCTCCAGATTCGAACATTTGCCGAGAATCTCGACCTCAATGCGTCATTATCCTGTGTAACTGAGTCAAGCCTGTCCTGAGCTTGCCGAATGGACGAAGCAGACCCATCAATTCCTTTTCACCGCAAATGCCTGCCCTCATGGAAATGGGGGACGCAAAGTTCGCAAAGGATATACATGAAAACCGTCTTCGCTGGTTCAGTCGTCCTCGATTGAACCTAAACATTTCGGTTCAGGCTACAAGCCGTTCGACTGAGCTCACGACGAAGCATGAACCAGCGTAACCTTTTTAGCATCATTCTGGATTCCCGTTAAAGCTTGTCCTCGCATGATATTAGCGGGGAGTATGCGGGAATGACAAAAAAGGCAATGTTGTTTTGTTTTGCCGTGCAAAACCCAACCTAATTTATGTTTCGTGATCTTCGTCATTTGCCTTTTCTAAAAATTAGGCCTTCGGTGACTATTTTATTTGCAGGTAGGGGCAATTCATGAATTGCCCCTACAACATTGAAATTCCTGTACATATATATCAAATATTTTTTGTCGTGTATGTGACGAGCATCACATATTGCTAGATAATTTTTAAATCTGCAAGAAAAGCCCGTCGGCATATTTTCGCAGGATAAGTTTTCTGCCCTTATACATGACAAGGGTTTTGTTTTTCTTTAACACCGTAATGATTCTGGTGATGGTTTCCCGCGACGTGCCCACCATGCCGGAAAGTTCCTGATGCGTAGGGGCATGGGAAATTTCAATGCCGTGTTTCGTATGTATCCCCTGTTCGTGCGCCAATTGCTGAAGCGCCATGAGCGTCCTTCCATAAACGTCCAGAAATGCCAGGCTCTCTATTTTCTCGTCGGCGTGCCGTAACCGGGCACAAATTTCTTTGAGCACGTTCCTCAGTATGTGCGGATGTGTTTCAATCAATTGATAAAATTGCGCCCTGGTAATTAAGAACAGGCCGGTATCTTCTACGGCGATTACGTTTGCAGACCTGGGTTCATTGTCCAAAAGTGCTAATTCACCGAAAAAATCCCCTTTCGTTAAGAATGAAAGAACGATTTCTCTGCCGTCTTCATTTAAAAGGGTTACTTTCAACCGGCCGGAAACAACGATGTAGAAGGTATCTCCACTGTCTTTTTGATGCACAATTATTCTGCCCTTTTTAAATGGCGTAATGACGCTTATCCTGGAAAGCACGCTGATTTGTCCGTCATTCAGGTTGCAGAACAACGGCACACCCTTCAGGTGCATTTTTAATTGCACTTCTTTTGTTCCGTTCATTTAAATCGTAATTTGTAAAATGTAAATCATAAATAAACCATTGTCGGACGCACTTCGTTTTACCCATCCTTTGGCAAAGCTTTTTATCTCATACAGTAGTGTTGTAGGATGGGTCAAACGAAGTGGACCCATCATTGCTGTTAATAAATATCCATGTTCAAGATTTCATTCATAAATTATTTTTGATGGGTGTGCTGTTGCCCATTCGACAAGCTCAGGACAAGTTTCACCCATCCTACAAAAACTACAGAAACACACATTATTCCAAATTCATTTCCCTTATTGTATCGGGTTCATTACTTCCCCAATCCCGTTCATACAAACCCCGTTTGACTGCCTTTTTAAAGGAACTATTCAGCCAATCACACGGACTTGCCACCAACCCGTGTTTTACCGGATTATAATGAATGTAATCCATGTGCCTTCGCCAATCTTCTTCATTACGGATGAGGTGTTCCCAATATCGTCTTTGCCATACGGGTTTTTCTCTTTTCCTGGTTCTCGAAGGGTTTGCAACTTTATCCGTACCGGATTGATGGGTGCGCTCCGCTTCACCCATCCTACCAACGGAACACGACCGGCTAAAGAAATGCTTAATTAATCGCCACCTCGTTGCGAAATCGTCATCTTCTTCAGGTAACCGCCAGATACAATGCACATGATCCGGCAATACTACAATCCCATCAATCTCAAATGGGCGTTTCTGCTTTACGTGGCGAAAGGCCGTTTTGAGACGAGAAATATTCTCCGGTATGGTCAGGATAGGTTGTCTTTTATACGTAACCACTGTAAAAAAATACCAACCGCCCTCACGCCATGCCCGCCGATATTCCATATTCAATATCCAAGTAGGATGGGTCAAGCGAAGCAGACCCATCAACATTTTCCGATTTTCGTGTAAACCCGTAAGGATGGGTTAAACGAATCAATCAATATTAATTAATAATGTCCATTTTTATTGATGGGTGCGCTATCACTTCACCCATCCTACCGTTTGCAAGAGCGCCTCTGTGGCATTCTTCTATCCTGCCAACGCTGCCTGCGTCGGTCAATTTTACCCGTTCAACCATGCCGTCTGTTCGTTCATGGTGCACGTTATTATCATCCTCCAGTTTCGGGAAATATTTACCGGCAATATCCTCATACAGATCCACGGTATAAAGAGGAGTACCGAGTTCCGGCCTCTTTTCTCCAGAAATGTTCAGAAGCCCGTCTTTTTCGTATGCCGTATACGTCCCTTCCGTATTTTTGTAACCGACGTAATATCTGCCGGCTTCTTTATGGTATATGTCGGCGTTACACGGGTAGAGCATGTCTCCGACGACTTCAAAGAATACATTCCCTTTAATTTTAAAGCACTTCTTTGTCTCGCTTAATACCCAGTGAGAGGTCATAGTGTCGGGGCTGTGGGTAAGGATTGTTTTGTCTTTTTGCAGGGTGGTGTTTTTGAGTTTCCTGTAGTCGGTATGCACTGCGGAATTTCTCACCGCAATATCGTGGATGACGACAGCATCTTTAAAGGCGTTGACTGCATCCTGAAACCTTTCCTTGCTCCATGTACGCTCAATATAGTCGTTGATGTCGCCGCAGATGACCGAAGCGGCATCAAATTCCTTTTTAGTCAGAGAAGACCGCTGTGGTTTTTTCTCTGAATAGAGTTGTTTCCAGAGTTCGACGTCGTGCACGGTGTCCGAGCTGAATATCAACGACTCTGTGTCTGTTTGGAACTTCAATCCTATAGCGGGGATTCCATGCCATACAGGGGCATTGATCGCCTCGATGGTGAAGCCTTCGGGGTCTCTGAAGATATTCTTATCCCGTTCGTAAAACACCTCTGATGAAAACGGGTAAAAACTCTCTGGCTCTACCCACTCGTTATAATGAGGGTCTTTGAAGAGTAATCTCGGCCTGCCGGTTTTGCTGCTTATGATGATTTTTGCCCTGTCAGGCGGCACGGGATTGCCAGAGTTGTCTGATACGGAGAGACACGATCTCCCATTTCCCTCATTCCGTGTGATGATTTTGTATTTCGCCCCCGGGCCTATTAACTGATGGTTAATATAATCCTCATAAGCGATATCAACGATGCTCTTCGAATCATGAGAGAGACTCCTGTCAATGGCGGGACCTGACCCCTTGACAAGTTCTTCGTTAATTACTTCTGACGTGAGGAAGAGGATTTTTCGGGAGACATCAGGTGCGTATTTATAAAAGAGGGCGATATCGGTGAACCACCTCTTATGGTCATCATGACAGTGAGTAACTATCAGACCTTTGATGGTTTTGATTTTATGTCCGCCCATTTGCTGGAAGAGCGGTGAACCGCAATCTACAAGATAGATCGAGTGACCTATTGATACCAGATATCCGATACTCTTTCCCATCCTCGAAAACGGGCCGTAGTCGCCAAGGACTCTTACGGTAATGCCATCAGTCATTTGCGCTCCTGAATAAATTAATATTAATAAGTAGGTGGGTTAAGCGAATCTTTGGAACCCATCACCTCCCCCTTTATCCCCCTCTGTGAGGGGGACAGGGGGAGGTGATGGGTGCGCTGCGCTTCACCCATCCTACATAAATACATAATTTCCATATAAGGATGGGTCACGCGAAGCAGACCCATCAATATTTTCTCCAAGGTTACTTGTGAATTAATGACATGGATAATGAATCTATAGACCTTGCGGTTTCTTCCAACTGGGACATCAGTTCAATGCTTCCATCCATTGCCGAATTGAAACGCTGGCTCATGAGAATCACGATTTTACGCAAAAAAACGGGCATGTTTTCGATTTCCTTTTCAAATATTTTCTGGTCAATCATTTTCCCTTTGATATTCGATATTTCGTGTAAACAATTCGTCAAACGGCAATAAACGTCATTGAGATAAAAGAGGTCGTGACTCATCTTGTCTAGTTTAGCGCGTACTTCTTTAGGGAGTTTATCAATGGCCTCCATAAAGGTGTCTTTTGCAATCATTTCTACTGTTACGTCACCGTCCGCTGTTACTGATGCCGTTCTCTTCGCCATACCGAAGAAACTCATTTCTCCAAAAATATCTCCTTCCTTTAAAGCGCCAATGAGTACCTGCTTGTTATTAATATTTTTCCATACTTTTGCCTTGCCTGATTGTAAAACATAAGCGTAATAAGCCCATGTGCCTTCCTCTACAATAATACTACCGTCCTGTATCTTCTCTGTCCTGTTAATAAACTGATCCATATTATTCCCTGCCCCCTTTCAATAAAAAAAGCCTTACTACAGAAAGTGTTAAAATTTTCGGTAGTAAGGCTGTCTTTGTATTTCCCTGTATTTGCAGGAAAATATTACGAAGACCCTTTCCTTTGCGTCCCCTGATCACTCAGGGTTTGCCTTTTTCGAAATATTTTTGCCGTCGTAAAAAGTTTAAGTCCTTTAATATACGCAGAAATGCTACCAAAAGGAATTAAAAGAGTCAATCTATTTGTAATCGTGGTAATAACAACAATAAAGACCGATATTTCCACATAGAAAAAAAATGAGATAGATTTTTCAGATGAAATAATAAAGTGTGTCGTGGCACACAAGTGTGTCCGCACATAAATGTCATATGGCACATTACATTTATTTATCAAGGATATTTTTGCAAAAACCAGATATTTGTCTTGACAAATTAACGTTCATTATGCTAACGTCCTGACAATTTTGTCCAATGAGTTATTTGCCAATTTACACTTTTGTAAAGGTGGGTGTTATGGTTGACGGCTTTTGGGGAAATATATTCGGAAAGGCAAAAAAGGACGAGGATATTGTCCTTTCTATGCTTAAAGTCGTTCCGATTTTAGACGGCCTTTCCAGAGACGAACTAAAAGAGTTCGAACGCATCGTTCACCACAGGCATTACAAGGCCGATGAGATTGTTTTCTGGGAAGGCGAGCCTGGCGTAGGTGTGTACATTATACAGGAGGGCACGGTGAAGATTTACAAGACGCTGTCCAATGGAAGTGACAAGGAACTTGCAATCCTGAAAAGCGGTGATTTTTTCGGCGAACTGGCGCTGCTCGATGAGTCGCCACGCAGCGCCTCGGCGGTTGCCCAGGAATCAAGTCACATCCTGGGATTATTCCGTCCGGAATTTTTTGACATTCTTGAGAGAAAACCCAAACTCGGCATTAAAGTAACGACGAAACTTGCACAAATGATCGGTAACCGATTGCGCATTACCAACACCGAACTGCAATCCCTCTGCACTAAATTACACAATCCGGAAAAATTATCCAAAATAACCCCTGATAATATGATTCTGTCGGATTCAGAAACGGGTGGAATTGACATCTTAAAGAAGGTTTAACGGCATTCATGGACACTTCAAGGCATACAGTTATTGTACACATCAACAGACACATTTTCACTCGTTCGCTCAAGTGGTTTTTCGTTTGCCTGTCGTTTGGATTAATCACCACGCTCTTTATTCTCATGAAGCCCTTGCTGCTGACCTGTATAATTTCCGTTCTCCTGGCTTTTCTTCTTGAGCCTGCCGTACGTTTTCTTGAAAACTACGATATCAAACGCACCTGGGCGATTGTCCTCGTCTTTGTATCTATTGCGATAATTTTCGCATTTGGAATCGCACTCTTTTTACCGATAATTACCACTGAAATCCAGTCCGTATCTGCAAACCTACAATTAAAGCACCCTTCGGTTCTCACTGAAGAACTCAAGATGACGATCGAAGAGAAATTCCCCCTGATGAAACAGCGCGGTTTGTCCGAGGAACTGGCTTCGAATCTCCGCCATATACTCGACAGCCTGGTAGAAAAAAGCTTTGAGATACTCTTCGAATTTGTTCATATTGTCTCTATGATATTTACCGTGCCTGTATTCACCTTTTTCCTTCTGAAAGATGGGCAGCGAATAAAAAAGTCCTTAATACAGTTAGTGCCAAACCGGTACTTTGAGATGACGCTGAGCCTTGTTCATAAGATTGGTCGTCAGATAGGTTCATACATACGGGGACGGCTTCTCGATGCCCTGATTGTTGGGATTCTCTGTACTATTACCCTTTATTTGCTGAACGTTCGCTATGCCTTTCTCATTGGTCTCCTTGCGGGCTGCGCTAATATCATTCCACACTTTGGACCCATTGTTGGCGCGATTCCCGCCATCATTATGGCGCTGATGGAGACAGGTTCATTTGCATCAGTTTTGGTTATTACAATTTCCTTTGTTGCAATCCAGCTCTTTGACCATTTGTTTATTTCGCATATGATAGAATTAAAGAATATCCATATACATCCCGTCATAGTGTTCTTGGTTATTTTTATCGGAGGCTATTTAATGGGGGCAATAGGGATGTTTGTCGCCGTATTATTTACGGGTATTTTAAAGGTGACCATTATTGAGTTGCTCTGGAGCTTTAAGCATTACCGCATCTTCAACTCAAAACAGAGGTCTTGAGTTACTGCAACTCCGTTATTTTTGCTTTTTTAGCCTGATGTTCAAACTTTTTGTTTTCAATAAGGATTTGTTCATGATGGATATCCTCCAGGGGAGCGAGTATGCCAAAATTTTAACTACAGAGTACCTAGCGCGGCCTTTGGCCGCAACCAAATTCGAAATACGAATGTCGAAATACGAAACAAATTCAAATGACAAAAAACCCAATGCTCCAAACTTTACGTAAGCCTCATCTAATCTATGCCTTACGGTTATGCATTTTGAAAAACGAGCAGAAAAAACAAGAAGTTGATGGATTGTAGTACAGAGAAATCTCTTTGATGGTTCAATCGTCCTCGATTGATAACGTTTCAGTGCGTAAAAAAGAAAATTTGTTGTCAAAAGCCTAAGTTATAATTGAGACCTATTTCTTCACGATCGCTCGTTCAATAGTTACTGGAGTAGCCGGAACATCGCGTTGTCCTGCCTTTGATGTGGTAGAGACGCTCTCAATGACATCCACTACATTCATGCCTTCAACGACCTTACCGAATACGCAATAACCCCAGCCATTGGAAGTCTTCCCTTTATGGTCAAGAAAGGAGTTGTCTACGGTATTGATGAAGAATTGTGCGGTGGCAGAGTGTGGATCCATCGTGCGTGCCATCGCTACAGTACCGCGTTTGTTCTGAAGTCCGTTGTCGGCCTCGTTAGTAATTGGAGCATGCGTTGTCTTTTGCTGCATGTCTTCGGTAAAACCTCCGCCCTGAATCATAAATCCTTTAATTACCCGGTGAAAGATGGTGCCGTCATAAAATCCTTCACGCACGTAGCCGAGAAAACTTTCCACCGTATTAGGCGCCGCCTTTGGATCAAGCTCCAGAACAATAAGGCCTTTGCTGGTTTCCAAAAGAACGCGCGGGTTAGATGAGGCTGCCCATGCTGATTGTGCAACACAAAATAAAGCAATAAAAAGTATACCTATAACCTTTTTCAAAACACTCCTCCTTTCAATTATTTAATGTCAACGAATTCCAATCTGGTGGGGGGTAATTCATGAATTACCCCTACATGCTGTAATATTTTTTCTCATTTTATCACGAAAGATTTATGGTAGCAATGCCTTTATACATGTATCCAAATATTTTTGGGGTCTTTTCCAGGTAAAATTGGTCTAACTTTAAAATCCTTAAATTACATGATTCCACGAGTTCTTTGATATTTCGGTTTAAATTGCAGCCACAAGAAAGCGCCTTATTGATTGGATTCAAACGATGTTGCCATTTCTGGACATGGTAATCAGGGCTAAGACCATGTTCAGCAAAAAAGAATCGTCCATTCGGTTTTAGAACCCTGACAATTTCTGAAAAGGCTCGATGAATATCAGTAATACTGCACAGCGTAAACGTACTGACTACAGTGTCAAAAGTATGGTCAGAGAAAGGCAAATACTCTGCGTTTAACGTATGGTAGTCTACCTTAATAGGAGAAGATTTCAACCTTTTTTCAGCTTTAGAGTGCACGTTAATGTTTATATCAATGCCTGTAATTTTACGGACATGTGCAGGATAATAAAGCAAGTTCATTCCTGTGCCAAAACCAATTTCTAGAATCTCTCCCTTTACATCTGACAGGGTATCCTTGCGGCAATCAACAAGGATAGACCTGGACATGACATATTCCAGTATATGCGGGAAGATATATTTTGCATAGAGTCCCATTATTTTACTTCACAGGGCAAAAGGCATATTTTCGTCAAGAAGAAATTCTATACTCATGGCGCAACATAGCTATAACCAAATCCCCCTTAAAAAAAGGGGGATAAAGGGGGTTGTCAAATACTTGCAAAAAAAGAAGATTTACACGGTAAACCCTCATGAGCCAAAGGCTCACAAAAGAGCATAAAAATATACCACCCTCCCTTAATCCCTCCCATCAAGGGCAATGTCATTGAATTAAGACAAAATGTGTCGCCCTTTCAGGGCTTAAATACTGTCGAACTATATACCCAGGGCTGCTCGCCCTGGGCTATATTATGTCAGCCCTTCGGGCTTTACCACATGCAGAAAAACTTCTACCCCTTAATTCAACGACATTGCCCATCGAGGGAGGGAGAGTTTCCTCTCCCCTTGTGGGAGAGGATTAAGGTGCGGGGTATTTCCGTTTCCATACTATAGTGCATAGGCTTCGTATTCACACAATCTTGCTGCGTAATGTATTGCCGCTTTTATGTCTTCTGGTGTATGTGAGGGGTAATCCTGGATAATGGACTCTACGCTCTCCCCTTCTGCAACAAGAGAAACGATTAAATAGACAGGAATTCTTGTCCCCTTAATGCACGGCTTGCCATGACAAATGTCAGGGTCAGACGAAATTCTTTGCAATATTTCTTGTTCTTGCATTTTATTTCTAAATTGCTCTTGTTACCATACGAGGCTATGCTGGTTCAGGCTTGTAGCCTGAATCAAAACATGAAATTACTATTGTCTCTTTTTTATTAATAGAAAAGAATAAATAGTCATCAAAGCTTATTTTAAATCCATCAAATTTTTCATCAGTCATGTTAGAACTTATTGAAGATTTATCTCATGCCTTTTTCGGCAAATCGGAGCCTCTAATAAGGTATTTTAAAAATGTCTTTGCGGACTTAAGAGTCCTTCTTATTTCTCTGGGAGAAAGGAGCATTTGCTTTGCTTTATAAAAAAGGTAAGAAGGTCTCAGGTAAAACGAGCGCCGTGCATGGTCGCAAAACCTGACGAGTTCTTCAGATGACAAGGTATCTGTGCTGATGACCGTGTTGTGAAGCCCTTCCTGGGTAATCCACTGTTTGTAATCAGAGGTGCTGATGAGTCCCCGCTCCTTGTACCATGCATACGCTTCTGTCCCTGGATAAACCATAACAGGATAAAACTGGACGGTATCGGGATTGAGCCTTTTGGCTAATTCAAGGGTTTCCTGGAGGGTTTCTTTCGTTTCGCCTGGCAGTCCGGCCATAAAGCAGCCGTGGATCAAAATTCCTGCCTTTCTGGCGTTTATCATAAAAGATTCCATTTCTTCGAGTTTGGACTTCTTTTTCATGTTATCCAGAATCTTCTGGCTCCCGCTCTCAAATCCCACGCAGAACGAGCGGCAGCCGGCCTTCTTCATAATCCGCATAGTCTCGTAATCCAGACCCACCCGGGCATTGGCCGTCCACGAAATTTTTACACTTTTTTGGAGTATGCGTTCAGCCAGTTCTTTGCACCGGTTTTTATTGACGGTCATGGTGTCATCTTCAAAAAAAACGGCCTTCGTCTGCGGGAAATTTTCTACAATGTATTCCATCTCTGCAACCACATTTTCCACGCTTCTTACCCGAAATCCGCGTCCCATCAGGGTTTGTGGGTATACGCAGAAAGTGCATGGAAACGGGCATCCCCTGCTCGTGGTGATAGTTACCATCGGATAGAGGGCGTTGGGATTGAAGTAGTTTTCTATTTTAAGAAATTTTTTGTAGACCTTGCTTACAAACGGCAGCTCATCCAGATTTTCTATGTAAGATCTTCCGGGGTTGTGAATGATGTTGTTTCCTTCGCGAAAACTCAGTCCTGATACGTTTCTCAAATTCCCTTGACTTTCAAGGGTTTTGGCGAGGTCTAACAGGGTGTAATCATACTCATAGCGCGCAATAGCATCAACCCGTTTATCTATATTCAAGGTTTCTTCGGGAAGCGCCGATACATGGGTTCCTACAAGGGTTATAAAAGAAGATGGACATGTTTCTTTCAACTGGCCGGCAACGGCAACATCGTTGTAAATACTCGGTGTGCTGGTATCCAGGATAATGAGAGCAGGTTGAGACTCCCTCACTCTCTTAATGATATCGTCAGGAGAGTATCCATCGGCAGGAGCATCTACGAAATCAACCTCAAATCCATTTTCACTTAAGACTCCTGCAGCATAGGCCAACCACATGGGAAAGTACAGAGTTCCACTCTTGGTCACGGCTGGACTCCGCTGTGGGCGGGAAAATTTTGCAAGAAATGGTGGGTTAAGTAATAAGATTCTCATAATATTTGTTTTACACCGATTATGGTTTACGATTGCGACTTACTCTCCAATAAATGTCTCGCCACTTTTAGTCCCTGGCTAACAGCAGAATGTGAGAGACAGAAAAAATAGCCCCCTTTACGGCCAACTGAGTATAAGTTTCGATAGCTCTGTATTGTTTTTAGTGTCTCCTGAATCTTTATCTCGTAATCAAGTTCGTATACGGGCATACACTCTTTCAGTCTGAAGAGGCGTTGCTGACGGAGTTCGGTTCTCATAAAAAGTCCCATCTTTTCTATATCGCTAACAACCCGTGCAACGATCCCGTCGTCTGATGTATTTTGTAAACGTGTTAAATTATTTAATTCAAGGCAAATACCTTCTTTATCAGGCAGGCTTTTGTCACCGTAGATATGATCAGGATAGTATATTCGGTTGAAAATCAAATCCTCCTGTGGATGAAAGGTGTAAACAAATGGACGGGACGTTTTTTTCTTTCGATTATAAGTTAGACAGACGATGAACGTGTCTACATATTTAATTGGAGGAATACTGTCACCTAAAAGATTATTTAGTTCATTTATTGATCCGGTCCAGATTACGTCTTCTGCTAAAAATGTCTTATCACCCGCCTTTACGCTTATGATGCGGTCTTTGGTTTTGTCGAAAGATATCGGGCCGCAATTTAATACCGTTTCTCCTCCCGTGAGAGAATATTTTTCCCAGAGTTTTTGGGGAATTACTCCAAACCCTTTGGCAGGATAATACCACGATTTTAATGGAGGCCCTTTTTTAGGCATGTCCTTATGTTGATAAATATCGCGGTCAGTCCGAAAAAACCAGTCACGGTGCACTTTGTTTCCGGTAATGCATGCCTTCTTCAGGATAAATGAGGAAAGCAGATCATTATAAAAAGAATGCCCTGCCTTTTCTTCGAATGAAGACTGCAAGGAGTTTTTGTCAAAGGATTTGTCTGGATTTTTCCTTAACCGCATCAAAATCATCTCTTGTTTATATTTCCAGGGGTAGAACAGCAAATCCGATAAAGTGGGCGGAAATCTCCAATATTTTCCTTTGTAATGAATAGCAACATTCCATTTTCTGGAAATTACATCGTTATCTAATAATTCTAATAATAATTTATCACCTTCTAAATCTTGATTGAGTGGTAATACATGAGGTCCCAGATCAAATGTTATATCGTCTAATATATAGGTACGGCAGTTTCCTCCGACGGATTCGTCTCTTTCCAGAAGCACACATTTCTTTCCGGCGCTGGCAAGTGTATATGCTGCCGTTAAGCCTGTCATGCCGGCTCCTGCGATTATTGTAATTTTTTCAGATGATTCCCTATTCATTTATCTATTCCTTAGAGAGTGAATTTCGTTAGCATAAATATTTAGTTAAATTACCATTACTCTAATTCCGTTCATACCACAATACATACACAGATTTACCATCCTTTAGGAATTTATAGGCATAGATGCCTTCACCCAGGTTTAAAGGTATTATATTACTGCTGCCTGTCAGTTTATCTACCATCAGCTTGTACGAATAATACGCTAGTTTTTTATGAGATTTACCTTTATTAAGGGGGTTGTGAATAAGACCAACTGTGTCAAAGTAGTTGTTGACTCCTTGTCCACCAAGGTTATGACGATCTACTAATCCATATGTCCAGAATATTTTCTTTACCCCGAGGCTTAAAGGATAAACATAACTTTTTACGAGTTCGGCTGCATGATCAACTTCTGCCTTTTCTTTTAAAAACACACCCGGCAGGGGGTTACTAGGTTTACCACAATACGTGGACATTTCAGTAATCCAAATAGGGATGTTTTTGTAACCTAAACTATCTAATTTATTGCGTATGTCGCTAACAAGCGTCTTCATATTATGACCTTTGACTGCTCTATAATCTCCACCCGCTTCAAGAGACCAGTGAATATCAACGACATCAAAAACCCTTTCCTCCGGGCTTTCTTTCATTTTCGCCAGCGCTTCCAACATGGGGACATAAAATCTGTAAAACCCGTCTGGAGTCGCTATCCCGGACAAAACTACCTTTGCATTCGGGTTAGTTTCTTTAATTACCTTATAGGATATTTTAACTAACTTAGCGAAGTTCTTCGGGGTATCTCTCCATCCTATTCCATCCGGTTCATTTTCTATCTGCCAGTAACGTATAACCGGTGATCCTGGTGCATCATCAATACCATCACCATCAAATCTTTCAACAACTCGTTTTAAAAAAGATTGATATTCCATTAGGTGTTTTGGTAATTTTGTAACAGGAATGCCGGGTACTTTTAAAGTCCCTATTCCTTGATCCCATTTATTAAAGCAGAGAACGGTAACCACCGTGTTAACATTATGTTTATGGAATAGAGAGACGCAATTGTCAATGCGTGACCAATTGTATTTTCCCTTTTCCGGCTCATCTGCATCCCATACAACTCCTGATGGGCCCGAAAGCCGTATCCAGCGAATCCCCAGGTCGTCAAGGCGGGTATCGTAAGTATCAACAGGCGGTTCATGAATGCCAAACGGAGAGGTTTCCCCGGTATCAGTAGTTTTTTCGCTGACGTCTGAAATATCCTCCACAAAAACAGGCATGTTGGTTAATGTCAACGTAACTTTCCCGTCTTTTACATCTACTGGCTGTGGCGTAAATGCCTTCCGGGAATCCTTTACATCTTTTCCCGTAGCAAAGTCGGGCACTGCACTTGTAACGCGTACCTTCGTCGCACTAAGGGGCAACGCCACGGTAATTTGATTCGTTGGTAAATCCTTCATTTTTTCAAGCAAAGATTTCGCCTCCAGGATCAATCTGAAAGACTCGTCATAATTACTCTTTCCTGCTGCCTCTCTGGAAAGCCTATCAAGTTCCTCAGCCTTAGAGACATTGAATCCCTGCGCCTTCCTTTGTTCCATTAATACGTGCATTTGCCGTGCATGTTGCGCTATAACATCTAAATTAATCCTGGGTTCATCCGACACTCCTGTACCTTCCATTTTTAGTAAAGTAAGTAAACTAACACACACGATGGCTATTAATTTTTTATTTTTTCTTAGGCTCATTTTATTATCCTTTTATCATAAAAGTTTACCCAGTTGTCTCTCTACAGCAGCGATTACCGCATCCATACCTATCGCTTCCATGCATTCTGGTTTCTCACAACCGGGGAAAACGCTATTGCAATAACATGGACTGCATGGATATGTGCTCTGGATCGCAATGTGTTTTTCATTTTCTTCTATAATTGCACTGGCCAGGCTTGGCCCAAAAAGTGACACCGTAGGTGTATCCATGGCTATTGCGATATGCAATGGCGCGGAATCATTCGTTATGAGAAGAGAACACTTTTTGATTAATGCAGAAAGCTGTTTCAAATTAGTCTTACCACAGGCGCTAATTATTTCCGTATGAGAAAGTTTTAAAAGCCTGGATACCAGATTTTCTTCATCTGAAGAACCAAAGACAATGATCTTAGCACCATAATTAGCAGAAAGCATATCAATTATAGCTGCATATTTTTCTACTCCCCAACGTTTTTGATAAACAGTATCCCTGGTGTTTTTGCCGCCACCTGGAAATATTCCAATCAGAATATCTCTGTCTGATATCCGGTTGGATTTTAAAAATGCGTCGGCAAATTTTATGTCATCCTCAGAAATATGTATCTTGAGCCGTTTATCCGTTATTTCTGCTCCTGCCAAACTCGCTATATCTAAAAAAACATCACCTGTCCATCTTTTGTCCGTAATTTCCCACGATACACTCCGGGTGAGTGAGAAACCAGAACCATCCTTATCAAAACCTATTCTGAATGGAATACCAAATGCTTTAACAAGGAGGTGTATAAGGGACGAATATTGAAAGATAAACGCCATATCAAACTTTTTCATCCTTACCCTGTAAATTAATTTTATTATTTCTGTCGGTTTAGGGGCAAAAAGCGCTGATTCATCAAAAGCTAATAATTCGTCAATATCTGTATTGCCTTGAATAATCCTCTGTGACGATAAACCAGTAAGCAGTCCAATATGTGCATTTGGGTATTTATTGCGCAATGCCTTTATTGCAGGCGTTACCATAATAGCATCCCCGATAGCATGTGTTTTAACCAGCAGAATTCGTTTGGGTATTTCGGGAAAATCACACTCATTTTTTTTCCACACCCCTAAAATGGAAAAAATATATCTTTTTAATTTTTGCATGTTTTAAGGAACCAAGAGATTGCCCTCGTAAAACTCATCCCAAAAATGCCATTGATGGGGATAAGTGCGAACATCGTCTTCTAAAATTTTAACAAATTTCTCAACATTTTTTAAGATACTTGCAGTATCATCGCTTTGTGTTTCAAAATGAAGAGGCGGATAAATGACAACTTTATATTTATTCATGCCATTTTGATACAGTGATAACGGTAACACCGAAGCGCCTGTTTTGCAGGCAAGGGAGACCCAGCCGGCGGGGAAACGCGCGTCATTACCAAAAAATTTAGCAGTAACATATTTCCCAACAAATCTGCTAGCGCCGCCAGCATCTCCGGCAGTCATTAATACTTCATTATTATTTAACGCAGTAAATAACGGTCTCATGAATTTATTAGCATATAACATTCTGGCAGGAATTTTGCCTTCCTCAATCTTTAGCCTGGTTTTTGCCTGGACTTCTCGTCCAATATAACTTATGCCTTCAGTGGTTCTGTAACCGAGCTGATTCATCTTATAACCCCTGTAGCCTAAGGCACACAACGATAACTGTGCAGGTCCGAAATGAGCGTGAACCAGGATACAACCTTTCTTTTCTGCCAGGGCAGCATCAAGAAAACCTAACCCCTCTATGGTGACAAATTTTTCAATATTCTCTTTGTTCAGCTTCGGAAATAAAAAGATTATCAGTCTGTCCATATAGTGGGTTTGCATATTTTTTCTAACTATTTTAGACACATCGTTTTCCTTTATGCCATTTTTAAAAGCTTTTTTGACGTTTGTTTCTATAACGTTTCTCTTTTTTTTATTAAAATAATAATGGATATCGCCCATCCTCCTGTAGATAAAGAGAGATACGGAAATAGGTACGAGATATATCAACCATCGAAACGGAAACCAGATTATCAGTCTTAAGACATCTCGAAGTAAGCCCTCTCTAACTATCATTATGAAACTCCTGCAAGCTTAAAGTGACCCAACTCTTGCTTGGCTAGATTAAGGGTTGCAACGGTTAGACCAAAAAAGAACCAGATTTCTGGTGTGTTATATTCAAAGTCGATAGTTCCATGGGTAAGCGTTGCAACCAAACCGCCACAGCAACAAAGAAACATTAACTGGAGATTTGTCTGCTGAAATTTCACCATTTTCATAAAATCTTTCAGGAAAATAAAAAAAGGCAAAGAAACAATCGCTATCCCAATAAGTCCTAGGTCAAATAAGGTAGAAAAATATATACTATGCGCATGCGGACAACCTCCATTGGGTGCATCCAGATATGTTTTTGAAGTCCCGATACCCATTCCTTTGAGTAAATTGCCTTGCAATAATTTTTTCATACCCGGTTTATATAATACGTCTACTCGTGATTGTAAAGAAGCTGCTTGGCTGGCAGATACGATCCTCGGAGATTTACTCTCACGGGTAATTACAACCTGAAGCACAAGGAGAGAAATGATAATTAAGTGTATTAAAACAAAGTTTCGAAAGAAATTCTTTCTGAATCTTTGAACAAATAATAGCAAGAAATAAAACATTGCAAGCATGCCCATTAATCCACCTTTAGACAGAGTTAAAATATGGGCAAACATCATAAATACTACGATTGCAGAGAGTACTATTTTTTTTGTCAGGCTATTTACCTTAAGCATCATACCTATGGCTACGCAAATAGTAAGATTTAAAATGAAAGCAGTTTCATTCGTATTTGCAACGCTTTCTGCGCGAATAGGTGGAGCTATTAAGTAAAGTTTGAAAGTTAACCAATCCAATACTCTGATACTGTATATTTTTTTGCCATCGAACATCGAAGATATAAAAGTGCAAATGGCAACAACAATTCCAAATGCAATCCAACACCACATTAAATTTTTATGAACATTTTCAGTATTAACTGAATTTAACAACAAGTAAAATAAAAGAAAATTATTGAAAAGAATAAATAACTGAAACAAATTATGCTTAAAATTAAATGGCCATAATAATGATAAGGCTGCCCAGCACAGGAGTAAAAATAATAACGTATTTATTGGGTCTTTGACTTTCCATTTATATAATCCAGAGGCCCTGTGCAAAGTAAAGCCAATGAGAGTAATGATAGAAATGATCGGAAATATCGGTATTATGTCGGCAACTACAACACTCCAGTTACTCTTGATGTGGAAGCCAATATGATCAGCTGCAAGGGGCGCTATAAATGCTAAAATGAAAATTCCCCATTTGAATTTACTGATAAGCGCTATAAATAGGAAAAAGAGGCTGATGAAAAAAAAAGAAAGTGAATAAGGTAGAACTATCAGCGATAAACTTAACAAGAATTCTACAATAACAATCGGGATATGTTTATTAAGGAATTCATTTGCTAAAATATTATTTAGACTCAGAAACGGTTTGTTTTCAAACTTGCCAAAGGTTATCATGGTGTCAATTCTTAGGAGTATTTGTCGTTTTATGTTTTATTTCTTCTGAATTTTAGCAAAATTCTTACACTATTTAACAAACTTTTTGCTGCCGGCAGTAATAATTTTTCCACAAGACCGAGTATGACCCAGGCGATTACATCAAGATATTTTGATGAAGGGTTTGTATAAAACAGCATGGATAACTGTTGCTCTTTCTCCGGCAGTAATTCAGTGTTTTTGTTGATCAATCCCTCCTCGATTGCTATTTCGTGTATTTTTGTATAAGGCTCTATCCTTATCCAACCCAGCCTGCATCCTCCCTTACCCATTAATATGAATGGGATCTTAAAGAAAAGGACTAATGTTTTTAAAAATCCCCAAAGATCCTGTCCCGGTGAGGCGATGAAGAAATTATATCCTGCCTTAAGCCCTTTGACTTTTTTTATTATGTTTAAACTTTTTTTTATATCTTCTTCTGTAATTCCCTTTTGAAGAGCAGAAAGCGCTTTATCAGTAACGGCATCAGGAGAAAAGCCTATATCCTTACACCCTGCTTTCTGTACTAAATGAGCCAACTCTTCGTTGAAATGTTTAATATCTAACCAGGCGCTCCACTGTACGTCCAGACCTCTTTTAATTATTTCATTACAAATTCCTTCGGCATGCCTTTGCGGGACATTAAAGGTGCTATCTACAAAGGTAAATTTTCTTATATTAAAATTATTAATGAGATATTCTATTTCATCAGCGATTGCACCGGGGGATCTAAGTCTGTATACGGCTCCATTTAAAAATTGATAATTACAGTAAGCGCATTTTAAGGCACAGCCCCTTTTTGTCTGAATACCAATGTTGTTATTCTTTGGATGGAGGTATTTTTTTATATCTAACAAGTCCCTTCGAGGGATGGGTAAGTTTACAAAATCCGGCATTCCCCTGACACCGCTAAACTTAAGCGAGCCATTTTTGCGAAAATAAATGCCCTTGATATTTTCCGGATTGTTTAGATTATCCAGCAATTCCGGAAGAGACTCTTCACCTTCCAAATAGATTCCATAATCCGCTTCCGGGATTCGTTCCATGATCTTCTCCGCAAACATGGAAAAACCAGCCCCGCCCAGTATTACCTTGATTTCCGGATTAATACCTTTTATTAACTGAACCGTTGGTCTGATTGTTTTAAAATAATAAAAAATATCCCTTCTTTGTGTGGTATCTACATTGCGAATAGAAATACAGACTATCTGTGGTTTAAAATTATTTATTTTTCCCGTTATCTCTTCGTAAGGTTTTTGGCTTGTATTGGGATCGAGCATTTCAACTTCATGCTTCTTTAAAGCCGTGGCAATGTAACACAATCCTAAAGGAAATATTGCCCCGTCCGCCTCATTTCGGCCTAAATAAGCCTGTATCAATAACACTTTCATTGATTACTCCTGACTTATGTATATAAACTATATCAACATGGAAATCATTGAGAATCTGTATTTGCCCATTTTAAAATTAGTGATCATGATGTTCAGGTTTGTCTTGTTTTACTAACAAATCACGCGCGTTTAACTAACTTTTTTATTAGATGAGATGTTCCTCTGAGTCCTTTGTCAAGGTATCTAAAAAAGGGCTTCATTGGTTTACTATTGAGGATCTTTACTACAGGATTGCTTATTAAAAGTTTTAGCAATAAGGAGGACATATGGCCGCCTTTTGCTAATGTCATCAATAAATTGAGATAATTTGGTTCACGCATTCCATAGCTTTTTGCGTATATCTGCTTTTTTTCATCCGTGATAATTCCATCTGCCTTTGCCATCTGGTATAACTTTGTCCCTGGATACAGGACGAGGGAAAATGGCTGTAGACGAAACGGTTTTGGTATTTCAGATATAAATCTCAGGCTTTCGACCTTATCCTCATCCGTCTCATAGGGTACGTCAAGAATGAAATCATAAGCTGGTGGAAGCATTTTTTCCTTATATTTATTAATTATCTTAATCGCCTTCATCATCCTCTCATTAGACATATTTTTCCTGTTAAACACCTCCTGAACATTTCTACTACCGCTTTCCACACCCATCTGGAGGTATATCAATCCGGCGTCAATCAATATTTCCATTTTTTCTTCTGTAATGGTTAATGGACTTGCAAGACAGGTAAACGGGATATTTATTTTTTCTTTATATTCCCTGCAAAATTCGCGCAGGCTTTCCGGATTACGGGCAAAAAAAGCATCGTCAGAGATCCATACAAAATTGATATAAGGCATGTTTTTTTTGACCCACAGGAGCTCTTCCATTACGTGTGCCGTTGACCTCCATCTTAAATAACTTTGTCCGGCATAAAGATTTTTAATCATATCATTAACACAGTAGGTACACTTATGAGGACACCCCCTTCCCGTCATGGTCTGATAACCGATTTTTTTTAAAAAAACAGAGAGAACCGCCCTTTCCTGAAAGAATCTTATTAATTCAGGTGTCAATGGCCTTATATGTCCGTCCAGAATTATGTGATGATCTTCCATGATGTAGTCAGCAATTGGATAGTGATCGAGATCACGAGGCAGCGGCCTAACAGGATTATTTATTATCTTACCATTGTGTTTTATACAGAAGTTTGCAACGTTTGAACAATCTTCACCGTCGGCCATCTTATTTGCAAGTTCCAGCATTGCATCTTCGCCATCGCCAATACATACCATATCAGCATATTCTAAGGATTCCTCCGGGCAAATTGTGGGATGAACTCCTCCCCAGATTATTGGCGTACGAATCTCACTCTTTAATTTTCTGGTAATCTGTACAGCGGCATCAAAAAAATTTGTCATCAACGTTATCCCAATAAGATTCGAGTCTTTGCATAGTAGGACGAGTTCCTTAAGAATATTGTCTTCATATCTCTGCACATTATACATAAGGTTATCACCGTGTGTATCAGGCAAGAAAATAAGCTGTGTCTTGTATCCGTGCTTTTTTAAATACGAAGATATCCCTCTGATTCCAAAGGCGGTAATATCAGGGTACGGTGATATAAAAGTTACCTTCATTGGACTTCTCCAAAACTTATAAAAATATCGCGATCATGTTCTAATAAAAATGCTTCTGAAGAGTTGTCTTTCTTCACGGGTAAACGTCTTCAAAGCCCAGATTAATCCTAAATATATTATCATACCGCACAAAAACAAAAGTACGATGTTAAGGCTATGAAAACTATATAAAATAAACCCTGCTATAAGACTGCTTATAACAGGCTGTAAAATTCCCTGTTTTAATGGGGTGCATTTAAGGTTTTTTGTTACAAAATAAAAGTCAATGATAAAAACTACCCCATACGAAATTAAAGCAGCCCAGGCAGCGCCAACATATCCATATTTCTTTACAAAGATAATGCTTAATATCATGTTTGTTAGTACGCACATCACATTACCGAGAATTAACAATCGTTGTTTATTGATAGACGTCAGAACAAATGTCAGCAGAACGTCCAAAAAAATGAAATTAACAGCCCAGATAAGTATCTGGAAGGAGATGACGGCATCTTTAAAACCCACACCAAAGACCAACAAAATAATTTTGTGAGCAAGTACCATCCCTAGCACAGATACCGGAAAACTGATGATAAATAGGAATTTGAAAGATTTCTGATACACGTATTCAAATTTATTGGATGATGTGTTTGAGACCGCCAGGCGTGACATAAGGGGCTGAAAGGCAGCCAATAAAGCAATGGGTATTATCTGGAAAAGTGTTACTAGCTTATTCGGACCCTGGAATAGAGCTACCGCAGCTTCATTTTCCAGCGTCTTTACCACGTATACTCCAATATAGAAATAAAACTGTTGTGAGATTATGTTTATCCCAACAGGGAGAGCTTCAATAAAGATGTATTTCAATCTGCTGAATTGTATCTCGATCTTTGGTACCACAAACTTTTTTAACAAAATAATAAGTCCTAGCAATAACCCAGTACCACTTCCTGCTACGCATGAAACAAAAAGATAGATAAAATCAAATTTAAAGTAGACAATGACAATAGTTGAGATTAATACAATTACTCTGGCAAGGAATGTCAGTAAAGCATCATACCCCATCTTTTCATAGGCTATAAATACAGAAATAATAACACGCATAAAAGCCTTCATTGCTTCGGATAAAAAATTAAGATAGAGTGCAAAGATAATAACCCGCTCTAATTTAAAAAAAGGTATGCTTAAGCTGTAGATCACCATACAAATAGTAAATAGCAGGAAATTAACGAATATTCCGTTTACTAAAAAACCGGATGTTTCTTCTTTGTTTCTGGAGATTTCCCGTACGGTAATTTGCTCAGTACCCATATTTACTATTGATGAAAGAATCCATCCGCAGGTCATTACTAACATGTAATTACCGAAAAATTCGATGCTCAAATAACGGGCAATTATGGACATCGTAACTATGCCTACGACAAGATCCGAAGCTCTTGCAATATAACTCATCAATGAATTCTTACCGATTTTTTTTACTTCACTCATAAAATTATCTCGACAAAAAATTACGCAGCATTCCTTTTTGAACCTTATTTAACACTGCCCCAGTTACGCGAATATTGGCCCTCTCTATAGCCACCATAAACTCTTTGGCCTTCTGTATAGGGGTTTTACCCTGTTCCGCTACAAAAAGGATATCTTGCGCGTATTTAGATATCAGTAATGCATCACTCCCAAATACATGGGCAGGGGTGTCTAACAGGATAACATCGTGGTCTGTCATCAAAGATTTGACAAGTACTGAGAACTTATCAGAATCAAGGTATTTTTGCGGATTTGAAATAAGAACAGTTCCAGCGGTAATAACGTTTAGGTTTGATATGGACGTCAGGCACCGCAATTCTTGAATTTTAGCGTCGTGTAAGAAATAATTAGCGAGACCAGCTTTATGGTGAAGGTTGAAAATATAATGAAGCGAAGGATCTCGCAGATTTCCATCGATCAATACAACCTTCTTTCCCTGTTGCGCCAGCACACCGGATACAAAGGCCGCTATTGTTGATTTACCCTCCCCCTTTACAGTGCTTATAACAGATATGACTTTACCAAAGCCATCGCCTTTGAATAATTTCATATTCGCCAAGAGGGTATAAATATTATCTGTGAGCAAAGAACTTTCTGACTTTTCAATATTCAGATCACTTAATTTAACTTTTGGAACAGTATGAATGATTTTGTAATTAAGTGCGTTTTCAACATCTTGAGAATTCCATATCCTGTAATCTATATATTCTAAAAAAAATACCAGAAATATACCAAACAACGCTCCTATTATTGTTACTGCCGCTGTCTGTCGTAGCTTATTTTCTGGCGGAAACCGTAGATTTTCTTTTAAGTTACTGAACAATGTTGGTGGTTGAATAACTACCGCATTCGTAATATCCATATTGAGAACGGCTTTCGCGGATTCAAGATTTGTGAAAAACGTGGTGTATATTGTTCTCAAATTATCCATTTCTTTTGATAAGCGGGTTAGTTCCCTTTCCTTCGCTGTTAAAATTTTTAACTTGGTATTTTTCTTTGCTAATTGTCTTGCCAAGACCTTTTTCGTAACAGTGTTCGTTATAATATCTATCTTTGTATCACAATATCGTGAAATGAGTTCATCATAATAAGAGTTTCTCTCGATATTTTGAGAGGCAAAAGTTCTTTTTATTTCTTTAACAATCACGGACTTTACGGCTTCGATCTGATTTATCTGGGATTTAACGTCGGGGTGCTCAGTTGTTAGTTCTGTTCGGAGTTTCGCCAGGGTTAACTCCAGACCCAAAATTTGTTTTTTGTAATCCTCAATAAGAGGGTTGCTTTCAATAGTTTTCTGAGATTTTCTGTACTCGGGTTGGTTGCCCAGTGTCTCATTTACAGCAACGAGGCGCTCCTTAGCAGTCTTCAATGTCCTTTCTGTGCTATTGAGTTCCGATTCCATCGTTGATGCAACAGAAATTAAAGTAGTTGTTTGGTTTTCAACATTATAGAGCCGATTTTTAGTCTTGTAATCTGATACTGCCTGCTCAGCGGCCATCAGTCTGGATTCAACATCGAGCATACGCTCTGTAATTATCTTTATTGCCTTCTCAACTTCTTCCCTGTACATCTTAGAGACAGCATTTAAAAATTGTTCTATTACTTTTTCGGCGATAGCTTTTGCCTCGGAAGTTTCGTTGGAATAACCGATAATATTAAAGGCTTCCGAATCCGATATTAGCTTAATCTGGACTCCTTTTTTCTGGGTAATTAACTTAACAATATTTGGATTTGTAAAGGCATTTTTTCTAATAATTTTCCCGTCTTTATCCTTTAACCCCATCTCATCAATTGCCTTTCCAATCACTGCATCACTCTTCAGGATTTCTTCTATCGTTGCCAGAGCATTTTTGGTTTCGATAAAATCGAACCTTCCAAACTCTGCGGGTATATTCGATATAAATTTTTGACGGAGGGTGTTTACCTTGACCCATAGTTTTGCCTTACTCTGATATATAGGAGAGACAACATTCATAAATATATATGCAAATAGTGGTATTAATACAATCGCCTGTATTAATATCAATTTTCGCCTGCAAATTATCTCCCAGTATCTTCTTAGTTCCATAAGTTGACATATCCTCTTTTTGTAGTGAATTACCTGTTTGGGTTTTATTATCTGCTTTTTCTTCTTTTTTCTCTGAATTTTCTTAAGAATGCCATTATTCCAAACAAAAAATTGTTTATCGAAGGTCTATCAAATAAAATAATTACATACTTGTTAATCAGTATTTTAATCAGAAATGTTGGTATATTTTGATTTAATAATGGAAAAACAAAATTCAGATATTTTTTTCTTCTATATAAAAAACCAAAATAATTTTTTCTATATCCATTGAGTTCGTCTTCCTCGGATAATATCCCATCCTGTTTTGCCTTTTCATATAATTCTGTTCCCGGGAAAAAAGTCAAAGAAAATAGTCTAAAATAGCGCGGTTTAGGAAATTTAAGAAGCAGTCTGATAGTATCTGCAACATCCTCGTTAGTTTCGTATGGATTATCGATAATAACATCATATTCACTGGCCAATAGGAAATCTTTAAATTTATGTATTGCTTGCACAGCCTTCAGAATAGTTTCATCAGAAACGTTCCTTTTGTACAATTTTTTTGTTCTTTTGCTTCCAGTTTGAACTCCCATACAGGTAATTATCAAACCCGCATCTATAAAACGAGACAGGTTTTCTTCATTAATGTCATTCGGATATCCAGTGAAATACATGGGCAAACCAATTTTTTCCTTATAGATTTTACAAAATGTATCTATCTTTTCCATGGGAAGTGCAAATATATTATCGTCAAGGAGTTCTACCATCTGAATGTAAGAAAGTTTCTTTTTAGTCAATTCCAATTCCTGTACTATGTTTTCTACGGAGCGGAATCGTAAATATTTTTGTCCTTTATACATTTCCTTGAAGGAATAACAGTAAGTACAGCTAAAAGGACATCCCCTGGAAAAGAGCGTTTTGTAAGGAATTAAACCTGTATTTTCTTCAGGAAACATATATTTTTTCAATATCTCATGAGTAAGCTGGATTATTTTACCTGTCTCTATTTCCCTGATATAATGATCATCACAGCTATAGTCTGGAAAGGGTATTAAATCCAGGTTTTCAATGATTGATCTATTCGGATTTTTTATTATTGTACTATTATGTTTAATCCATATATTTTGGGTGTTGTGATAATCCTGTCCATTTTCAATTTTCAATAAAAGCTCTGTTAGCGCTTCTTCTCCCTCACCAATACAAACCATGTCAGCAAGTAATAAAGATTGTTCGGGTTTAGCGGAAGGATGTTTTCCCCCAAAAATTACTGGAATGTTAAGGTTTTTCTTTATCTGTTTCACCAGGTCAATTGCATTAGGAAAATCAGAGGTAAAAAGAGAGATACCTATCAGGCTGGAATCTTTACAAAGGTCAATTACTTGATTTATTGTATTTTTATCGTATGGTACTTCATCAGGTAAAGCGTCATGGGACTCAAATTCTACATAAGGAAGGAAAATTAATCGTGTATTGAGGCCTTTTTTCCGTAAATAGGCGGACAAAATCCTTGTAGAATACGCAGTGGCATCGGTACTTAAAGATATCAGGGTTATCATAAATTTCCCTATTTTATCTCAATATATACTTTTCAGAACTAATCATTAAAAATGCCCATCATTATTTAATCTTAACAAATTGCCTGTAAAGAACGGCAGATGAAATAAGCCTTTTACTCTGTTCCGACCTTCAGCCTTTCTGTTTACCTTGTTGGTATTGATAATGGAACATTTCCTATTTCCTTTCCTTGTAAAACATCCCTTACCTGTGGCCATAAAACTATGCCGCTTTCTAAATTAACAAACGGGCTAATTATTTGTGAAATGTGCGAGAAATACCGGCTGACATTCGCAATAGTTACTGCCGGCAAATATATTATATCACCGTTCATCAACGAAACATTCTGAGAAATATCACCTTCTTTAAATGCTTTTTTCAAATTAAGAGCACTTGCCGTTGGTTTCCCTTGTTCCCTCCTGATTAAAAGTACGTTGTTAAGCTTTGCATCGTTTGTCATTCCACCGGCTCTGGATATTGCTTCTATAACGCTGAAATCAGAATCCAATGTGAATATCCCAGGGCTATTGACTTCTCCCAGAACCATTATTTTTTGGCTTTGGACTGTTGTAACATTAACAAAAACCTGAGGATCAATTAGGTATTTTGATAGCCGTTCTTTTATCTCATCCCTTAGTTTAAAAATACTTTTATTTGCTGCTTCTACATCGCCTATTAAAGGAAACATTATTCTGCCAGATAGATCTATTCTAACAGTCCTTTGGATATCCTCTTGCCTGTAAACAGAAATTTCTATTGTATCACCTATACCAAGTATAAACTCAGATATCTTTATATTATCAATTTTTTCAATATTTTCATTCGGATTTTCTCCTCCTGTTTTTTTGGCGTTCTCGTCTTTTGTGTTAATGCCTGTTGAAGCGCATCCAATCAAGAGGCTTATTAATAAGGGCAATATTGACAGCAAATAGTAGTTGTTTTTTTTCATAATTAGCGATGAATAGTAATATGCTTTAAATTAAGTCCTGTCTATAAAATTACTCCGTGATATTTCACACAATTATGTAAAGTTTCCGCCACCAGTGACATGGTGGCTTTTTACATCTTAATCAGTATTTTCCCATCTTTTCTTGCAGAAGAGACTTTTATTGCTTCCATAATTTTATTGAATGTGTATCGTGCCGTAATCATCTTTTCAAGACGGAGTTTCCCGTCAATAATAAGTCTAATAATGGATGGAAAAATGCCATGACCGGAATGCCCCCTTGCGCCAATAATTTTATTGGCGCCGGATACAAGGATGTCGAGATGCATTGAGGTTGATGTTGCTGCCCTGCCAAGGTAAATTATTTTCCCGTTTATAGCCATCGATCTTTCCATCTCCGGGATTGTTTTCGGCGCAGCGCCTGCAGCTTCCACCTGGATGTCGGCTCCCCATCCTCTGGTAATTTCCATTACTTTATTGCACGGGGTACACCCATCTAACTTGTTTATATTAAAGGCAAAATCAGCCCCCATTTCTCTGGCTATTTTCACTCTTTCATCAATTACATCGAATGCTATGATCCGGCTTGCGCCGGCAATTTTTGACAGGGTTATTGCGCCCAGCCCAATAGGACCCGCACCATATACTACTACAGTAGCGCCAGGGTTGAATCCACCGCCTACAATAAAAATTCCATTGTAGGCGCAACCTACCGGCTCAATAAGGGCTCCAATATCAAAGGTATCTTCTTCTGAATATACCTCAGCCAAATCATTGATCTTCCAGCAATATTTTTCACTTACCGTGACATATTCAGCAAAAGCGCCGTCAGCGCTCAATCCCATTAATTCTATATATTTGCACTGGTTGGGAAATCCACTCCTGCACGACTGACACCTGCCGCACCACATAATGCTTTCTACAGCAACCTTATCGCCTTTTTTAAATTCCCTTACATTGCTCCCTGCTTTTTCAACTATTCCAGAGAACTCATGGCCTATAATACACGGTAATTTCGTTAAACCCGAAAAGATTATATACCCCTCTTCGTCTGTTTCATATAGGTGGGTATCGGAGCCACAAATGCCACATGATTTAACTTTTATAAGGATTTCATCACTCTTTGGATTTGGCGTAGGAATGTCTTTTATCTCAAATGTTGTATTTTTCCATACCTGGCTTCCAATAATGGCCCTCTTTTTTAATAGTTCCTCTTCGCTTATGGTGTAATTTTTTTTGGGTCGCCATTCTGCATTAACAACCAGTGCCTTCATGCGTGCTCCATTTGCAATATTTTCTTGTTTATTTTTCCACTTCCAATCTTAGGCAGGGATTCTCTAATTTCAACTATCTTAGGATGTTTATAATGGGCTAACCGCTCCCTGCAAAATACCAGAACGTCTTTTTCTGTTAGATTTCTTCCTTTCTTGGTGACTATAACAGCTTTTGGAATCTCCCCCCTCAATCTGTCCCTTACAGAAATGACAGCTACCTCTTTGACGTCAGGATGGTCCATTAATACCCGTTCAATCTCCTGAGGATAAACCTTCAGCCCTGCAACTTTCATCATCCCGGATTTTCTTTCTATAAGACGGAAGTTGCCTTCAGCGTCCTTTATTCCCAGGTCGCCGCTATAGTACCAGCCGTTTTTAAAACATGTTTTACCATTTGCCTCATCATTGTAATAACCTTTAACTACGGCGGGTCCTTTAAATATCATTTCACCAATCTCTCCGTCTGGGAGTTCTTCATTATTTTCATTAACGATTTTAACTTCGTACGAGATACACGGTTTTCCAACAGAACCTTGTAGTATAGGCTCTCCAGGCCGGTTTGCGAGGGCAATTCCTGTAGTCTCTGTACTTCCCCAGACCGGAATAATCGTGGTGCCCAACTTTTGCCTAAATCTCTCTATAAGCTCACTGCGTGTATACATACCCCCGCTCTCCGGGATCCTTAAAGAACTAATATCATAAGTATTGTGTTCAAGCACTTCCAGCAGGTTCTCATATATAGGAGCAAGTCCCATCATACAGGTTACCTTGTGATTGGATATAGCCTCTGCAATGGATTTGGGATATATCTTATCAACCATAACTATTGTTCCACCCAGGTAGAGAGGACGGGCAAATATCTCATGGGGATGGGCAAACGGCGCAAACATACAGAGATGTATGTCATTGCTTTTCAATCCAAGCGCGTCTACTGATGCGATAGTATTCCAGTGTATATTAGAGTTCGTTGTTATGGCACCTTTGGAACTGCCGGTAGAACCAGAAGTATAATTAAGATAAACAATATCATCATACTGAATATCAAATTTGAGGTTATTCGTTTTCCCTTTCTTTATTACGTCATTCCATGGTATACATTTTCTACCAGTATCTCCAACTGCTATAATAGGTATTTGCGAATCGGGGGGAATAGACCGTATAGCAAGGTCTATAAACAGACTGTGAACAATAAGGTACCGGGGAGAAATACTATGGAAGATTGTATTAATATCTTCATCAGTAAGTTCGAAATTGATTGGCGCTGCTATTCCACAGGTTTTGGCGACCGCAAGGAAGCTGATGATGAGTTCGGGGATTCTTGGCAGCATTAAGCCAACCCTATCTCCTGTATGCAAACCCATCTCCATTAGTCCATTTGCCAATCTATTTACTGTTTCATTGAGTTCTTTGTAATTTATTTTGGAATCGTGAAAGATAATAGCTACTTTTTCAGGTATCTCTTTTGCATTTTTTTCCAGTATCTCAACGAGTGTCAAAGTATAGCCCTTGGTTTTTGCTGTGATATTTCAAGATACGATACGATCAGTGTAAATCTGTACTACAATCTATCAACTTCTTGTTTTTTATGCTCGTTTTTCAAAATGCACAATTATAAGGTATTGATTAGATGAGGCTTACGTAAAGTTTTGAGCATTGAGTTTTTTGTCGTTTGAAATTGTTTCGTATTTCGATATTCGAATTTCGAATTTGGTTGCGGCCAGAGGCCGCGCCAGGTTCACCCGTGGCCAATTGCAATTTTCAGGTAAACTATTAATTTCAAAATAGTACCATATAAAGAAAGGCAGGTCAATTAATATTACTTATCCTCTTATAGGTCAAATCTCTAGGAGTACGAGCGATGTTATAGTAAACGCATTAAATAAGGTGACATTGAATGCCTGTCATTCCGAGAGAAGCGAGGAATCTTAAGATTTCTCAGTCGCTCCGCTCCTTCGAAATGACAACTTTCTTTTAACGTTTATCATAGTAATGCTAAGCCATCGGAAGAGGCTGATAACAAAATTTCTCAGGATTTGCTCTATTCCTTTTCCGTATATTGGTGTTTTAAACTTAAGAAACGAACAAGTTCTTGATAAACACCCTTATTTATGGTAAAAAATAGCGAGGCGAAGCCTCAGACCAATAAAAAACAAGAGGTAAGAAGTAAGACTTCTGACTTCTGACTTCGTGCATCTAAAACTTGATTGTATAGGAATTTTCATTTTATTTATGTGGGTTACAGGGTAGCATGAATTATTCCCCTCTTGGGAGGGGTTAGGGGTGGGTTCCTTTCTCCGTTCCCCGTTTTCACGAGGACAAGTTTCGCGAGGACAAGTTTGTAAAGATTAATCAGAGATAAAGCTTTTTAGATGGAAGATTATTTGAAAAGGTTACTGGATATTCTGTGTAGTTTTCTCCTTCTTGTAATTTCTATACCGTTATTTTTCATCATTGCCATTTTGATAAAAATAGACAGTAAAGGACCTGTTTTCTTTTTGCAGAAACGGTGCGGGAAGGACGGAAGGGAATTTAACATGTATAAATTCAGGACGATGGTTAAAGATGCTGAGACCTTAAAGAAAAGACTCAAAAATGAGATGGATGGTCCTATGTTTAAGTTGAAAAACGACCCCAGAATAACACGGTTAGGAAGGATTTTGAGGAAGTTGAGTCTTGACGAATTACCTCAATTGCTGAATGTCTTGAAAGGCGAGATGAGTCTTGTAGGGCCAAGACCTCTGGCAGACGAGGAAATGGTCGGTGATGATATTTGGAGAGAGATCAGGCTTTCGGTTCGGCCAGGGATGACCGGCCTGTGGCAAATAATGGGGAGAGACAGCGGTAAATTCAGTGATTGGATAACATATGACACTGAATATGTTCAGAAAAGGTCGTTATTTATGGATATAAAAATCCTTTTCTTAACAATAACTACAGTTTTACGTAATAAAGGTTTATAATTCTGTAGTACAAAGTCTTTTCTTTTTTGTAAAAGGGAAAACCCTTGCAAAGACGGCTTTGAGGTATCGGCCTTCGTGAAAGACGGTAGAAAAGGGATGATCCGATGAAGCCCCCGTGATCTTGAAGATTTGGAGCACAACCCCGGCCTCTGCGGCGGAACGGGTCAGGATGGAAAGAAAATCGCTCTCAGAGACCAGACCTGAGCAGGAACATGTCAGCAGGATGCCGCCGGGTCTAACGACCTGCATGCCGAGCCTGTTGATATCACCGTATGTCCGATGTGCACGCTTGATTTCTTCAGCACAACCGGCGAGTTTGGCAGGGTCGAGGATCACGACGTCCGCCTGCATACCTTTGCTCGTCATCGTTCGCAAGTGGTCAAACACATTGACGTGTTGAAACGTTACTTTTACCGAGTTTAAACGGGCATTCTCTTGCGCCGTCTCCAATGCATCTTCATCCAGATCAATTCCTGTGGCTGACCGTGCGCCGGCAAGCATTGTAGAAATGGCAAATCCGCCGGTATAGCAAAAACAGTCGAGAACTTCCTTGTCACGGCAGTACTGCGACAGGGTCAAGCGGTTCTCGCTCTGGTCGAGAAAAAATCCGGTCTTGTGGCCTGTTTTGAGATTTACCTTCATCCTTAAACGATTTTCTTTAATTTCCAGGGAGTCAGGGCCGGGATAATTTTTAGCTACCTTCGAAAAATCTACTCCTTCCTTAGCGGCTGTTCGTTCGTCAGGGCGAACGACGATTCGGCTTCCAGGATACAAGGACTGCAAAGACGACGCAATCCAGCCCGTCGTTTCTATATATCCGGCTGAGTATGGCTCAACGACAAATACGTCAGCAAACTTATCTATAATTAATCCCGATAATCCATCTGCTTCCCCGTGAACGAGACGGTAACAGTCCGAGGTCTTGTGAATTTGCAGGATTTCTTCGCGAAGCATTTTAGCCTGTTCAAGTTTTTTGAAGAAGAACTCCCGGTTTAGTAATTCAGAAATATTTTCGGTTAACAGACGGATGCCGATATTGCTGTTGAAATTGTAAATGCCTCTGCCAATAAAATCGCCTTCTTTAGAGATCACCTCTACCAATGTACCCGGTTTTAATTTTTTTTGGGGATGACGGATCATCCGGTTGAATATCCAGGGATGGAGGGAGTTTCGCCTTGCTTTTAGTGATAGTACAGGTAGTTCCATAATTCAATATTACGTAATTGTAGCGCGAGATTTATCTCGCCTAAAGCAACTAAAAAGGTAATCAACAGAAATAGGCGACTTGAAAGTCGCGCTACATCGTTGTAGTTGCCAATTCCTGTTGGCAACATTGTACAATTGCAAACCGATGTTAATTGCCAATCGATGCCAGGAGACGGCTCCTACCCAGTTACATGTTATATTTTTGTGTCTTCGTGTCTTTGTGGTTAAAAAAGTCGCTACCGAAGGCAACCCCTTTGCTGATTCAATCGTCCTCGATTGATAAATTCCCCTAATATCCCCCCTTATAGGGGGATTAGTTCAGGCTATAAGCCTGAGCCAGCAGAGGGGCTGGTTTGAAACCTGCCCCTACAGTATCTTTGCCATGAGCATTGCTACCCCTGCGCCTGTGGAGATATTAATAAAATTAATAACTTCATTACTTACCCATTTCCGCCGTTCGATGGTTGCCCCTAAAACACTCTCAACCGTTGTTCCAATAAACGCAGCAATCACTACAAGTATTATCGACGAAAGACTGATTAATTGCAATAAATAAGCTTCAGCGCCAATGAGTGCGGCAGACGAGACTCCCAAGATGGTACCTTCGATAGATATTGCCCCATCTGTTCCCACAAGCACGGATTTCATTGTGGTAATTAGAATAGGTCTCTTTCCATATATTTGCCCTAATTCACTGGAAATTGTATCGAATGTTGCCGTGGCAAATGCTGCTACAAAGGCGATCGTGAAGACTTCAGGAATATCGGTTAATAAAGCCATAATAGCCATTATAAGCCCGACTCCACCTTTAGCGACTGCGTGTTTTAAGCCGCGCCTTCCCTTGTTTTCCTGCGCAACTCCATGTGATGCCTTCCATTTGTATTTGTGTTTGGATGACCAACTGCCAAGTGCAAAAAATGTAAAGAGGATTAAAAAGCCACCTATTCCCAGACAAAGATATATTATCGTGCCAACAACAACCCCGCCGATTAAACCAGATTTACTTACCGTTTTTACATAATAGGCAAGTAAGCCAAACGAAATATTGACAATTAAAGCAGCGATGATGCTATGCGCATTATTAAGATGTTCCCAGTTAATAATCGTGGTAGCAAACAGGAACAGACCAGCAGTTAGTGGTACGGTAATATTGTCATTGATCTTTAAGGGTAGTGATTCTACACCTGCTGCTGCAAAAGCCGCTAAAAACGCAGTGGTAAAAAAGTAAGACCACGTTAGTGATGTTTGCATTTGCCCCAGTGTGGCTTGAGTAAAGGCATGACCCTGATTTACCCACCACATGAGAATGGCGGCGCCCAGCCCGCCAAACAAGACAAAGGCCGCGGAACCTGCCCATGATTTCTCGGTATTCCATGGGAGTTTCCTTTTCCCGTAAGCTTTCCCAAATATGTTGGAACAACCGTCTCCAAGGGACATAATTGTCCACGCTCCAGCAACGATATACATTTTTTTATTGAAGATCAAGATGAGAATAAAGACCATTATGCCGTAGATGAGTTTACCAGGAGAAAACCCTTTTTCCTGCTCATGTTCCCGGAATGCACCCTTTACAAATATCCTTGATAAGAAAAGTCCATACAAAATTCCTACGAAGGCAAACAAGAGCGCCTGCCAGGTATTTAAATATCTTAGCAACAGGACGAATACTACCGGTACGATATGTTCGATCTTACGTTTCGTTTCACTTGTCATAGGTTTTGGTATCTTAACAAAAGTATACTGATAACTGTTCAAAATATATGGCCTAGCTCAAAATATCTGGTTCAATCTACAAGATTGAACCACCCACGAGAGTTTATTTGTTGTGGTTATTTAGTCTTTGTGCGGTTTGAGCCTAGGGTCTTATATATCCAGTCTAGTGTGCGTTCCAAGCCCTCTTTTAAAGGAATGTGGGTATATCCCAACTCTTGTTCTGCCTTTTCTGAGCTAAATGCCCAATCGTGTTTATAGATTTCCATTATGGAGGTTGTATGTTTTGGCGTTTTTTTGGATATGCGGGCAATGAGTTCATCGTATCTTGCGGACATTTTTGCAATCCAAAATGGTACGTGGCGTTTTGGGGCTTTTACTCCACTGAGTGCTTCCAATAATTTGAAAAAATTTTCCATCGAAACATTTTCTCCCCCAAGAATATATTTTTGTCCAACCTTGCCTTTTTCCATCGCCAGCAAATGGCCTTTTACCACGTCTGTAATAAATGCATAATTCCACAACTTGCTTCCGTCGCCAAGGATTCCCGGTATCTTTTGCTCCAAAAAATCCAGGATGATACGGACAACCAAATTTCCCTCAGTAATTTCGCCCGGCCCAAAAATTACACATGGATACATCGTAATTACGGGCAATCCTTTATTTAGATACTCAGGGATCAATTTATCGGCAATATACTTTGTCCGTTCATAATGGTTATGTAAGTGGTCAGGGTTGTGTTGTGTTTCCTCAGTATTGATTTTACCGTTTGATGGGCCGATGGCCATAAAAGAAGATGTGTACACAAATTTTGAAACTCCCTCTTCCAGGGCGCATTCCATAACGTTTTTAAAGCCTTCCACATTGACCTGGTAAAATTCTGCTGGATTACGCACCCACGCCTTTACCAGCGAGGCCATATGAAATACCGTTTTGCATCCTTTGATTGATTCCCTGATGGTGCGTATATTGGTTACATCTCCTGAAAATATTTTTAATCGTTTGATATCAATCTCATTTACATTGCTATTTTGTCTGACCAGGAGATGGACATCTTCATCAAGACAGCTCAACTCCTTTATAAGTTGCTTTCCTAAAAAACCCGTTCCCCCAGTAATAAAAATAGACATAATAAACCAATTATATATAGTAAACGATACAAGTTAGAAAGTCCCCTCTTGGTTTAGGGGTGGGTAAGTCGGTAATTCGTGAGATATTCACTGAGATTTCACGACCTTTGTCCTCGTGAAAACGGGGAAAGGTACCCACCCCTAACCCCTCCCAAGAGGGGAATAATTTGTGCCATTATAAATATGTGGATTTAAATTAGGCTTTCGGCTACTTTTTCAATGTAGCGAGAACTTCAGTTTGCTTACATCCTATGCGAACTGAAGTTCGCGCTACAACTGCAACTTTGAATTTCCTTAACGTTCATAGATCAGGAATTGTCTTTTCCGTCAATTCTCCAAAAATGACCTTCAGTATATCTTTTATCTGTATAAGGCCTGAAACAGCCCCCTGCGTATCTTTGACAATGGCTACGTGCAATCCTTTTTGCTGGAATTCTGCGAGTATTTTACTAATTTCTTTATCCTCCGGGACAAAATAAGGTTCCATCATGAGGTCTTCGAGGACGAAGAGTGGATTATTTATCAGCATGTTTATGATTGCTTTTGAATGAATGATCCCAATGACATTATCAATACTATGCCTGTAAACTGGGTATCGTGTATGACCTTCTTCGGTGATAATTCGCACTATGTCATCGCTACTCATGTCCGCATTTATAGCGACAATCTTGTTTCTGGGTACCATTACCTCTTTAGCGAACTTATCATTCAACTCAAATACCCTGTGCAATAACTTGTGTTCACCGTCTGCCAATACACCTGTTTCTCCACTTTCTTTGATGATATGCTTTACCTCTTCACGGGTGAAGATTGTTTTTTTATACTCGATCTTTATGCCAAATAAATTAAAAACCAGATAGGTGATATACGTAATCAATGTAACAATAGGGGAAAGGATCCATCGTATCCACTCGTACGGTTTAACGATCAACAGCGAGAGCCGTTCTGGAAATTGGGTTGCTAATACTTTCGGGAATGTTTCACTGAATATGAGTAAAATAAAGGCAACAATGATTGGCGCCAGCACCACACCCCACTCACGCAAATAATATATTGCGATTGTCGTTCCTATTGTTGACACTATGGTGTTGACGATGTTGTTTCCTGTAAGAATGGTACTAAGAAGCCTGTCTGGTTCATTAATTACGTTAAAAATAGAGATGGCTCTTTTGTTTTTCTGCTTGATCAGAAAATCCAATCGTGTTTTATTAAGAGAAAAAAAAGCCGTCTCGGAGAGTGAAAAAAAGGCAGAAACAATGAGGAGTACAAAAAAAAGTATCAACATGAACACTATTGCTGTAGGTGAGAAGTGCAACGAATCCATAAGAACCCCCTTTTTTATTCCTTCTCTTTTTCAAGGATAAGATTCATGATCTCGTCGGGGGAGATGGACTTAATGATTCTTTGTTTAAAGGACTCATCAATGAATAAACGGGCTATTCGGCTTAAAAGCCCGAGATATGTGCTATTTGTCCGCTCTTTGGTAGCGATTAAAAAAACTAAATAGACAGGCTTGCTGTCAAGGGAATTGAATTCGATTCCCTGCTCGGAAATCCCCAAACACGCAACAATATCGGTTACACCTGAAGTTTGAGCATGTGGTATACCTATCCCACCGCCGATCCCCGTACTCTTAATCTTTTCTCGTTCTATTACCTTTTTGAGGAGGTCTGCTTCATTAATTACCTTGTCCGAAGTCCTGGCGACATTGACCAATTTTTCCAGAACGTCGTATTTATCCTTGCCATTCAGGTTAATAATGATACGTTCTTTGGTCAGTACATCTGAGAGTTTCACACCTATCCCCTTTCACCGCATAACTACACTATAGTAAACGTCCGAAATAAGTTGACATGAATCCGTCATTGCGAGCGACAGCGAAGCAATCCCTGCCATGAGATTGCTTCGTCGTTCCTCCTCGCAATGACAACTTTCTTTTAGCGTTTGCTATAGATTACTGTGTATATTTTAATTTGTGATTAATAAAAATCAATGCTTTTAACTTTTAAAATAAATTCTTGTAAAAACTCTGACCGCACGGCAGGTGACCAAGATTTAAAATTTCTGCTACGGTTGTTCCTAAATCAGCAAATGACTGACGAATGCCCAACGATGCGGGAGATTTCAATACTTTTCCATAAACCAATAGCGGCACATACTCTCTGGAATGGTCTGTGCTAGGTGTGGTTGGGTCACAACCATGATCTGCCGTAATAAACAAAATATCCCCTTTGCCAAGTGTTTCCAAGATTTCAGGAATACTATTGTCAAAGGTTTTTAAGGCATCTGCATATCCTTTAACATCGTTTCTATGACCATACTTCATATCAAAATCAACAAGGTTCGTGATGAGGATGCCCTTAAAATTTCTTTTTACACATTTTATTGTTTGTGTAATTCCATCTTGATTATCATGTGTGTGTATCTCTTCTGATAATCCAGTGTGTGCAAATATATCACCAATCTTACCGACACCGACCACCTCCAGTCCCTTTTGAAGTGCGTGATCCAAAACCGTGGATGACGGCGGCGTTAGAGAGAAATCCTTACGCCTGTCTGTCCTGATGAATTGGCCGTTTTTTACAACAAATGGGCGTGCAATAACCCGTCCTACGGCATGTTCTCCTGTTAGTATCTCACGGGCTATTTCGCACATTTTGTATAACTCTGAAATTGGTATAATATCCTCACAGACTGCAATCTGAAAGACACTGTCGGCTGAGGTGTACACTATCGGAAATCCCGTCTCGATATGTTCTTTTCCCAATTCCTGAATAATTTCAGTGCCCGAAGCAGGTTTATTACCCAAAATAGGCATTCCAATTTTTTTAACAAATACGTCTATGACCTCTTTGGGAAAACCGTTCGGGTAGGTAGGGAAGGGTTTTTTTGTTATAACTCCCGTCATTTCCCAGTGACCTGAAGTGGTATCCTTTCCTGCCGAGACTTCTGACATCTTGCCATAAAAACCTGAAGGTGCAATTGAAGGAGAGATGCCCTTGATAGGTATAATTCTTCCAAGCCCCAGGCTTTCCAAATTGGGTAACTGTAATTCACCCAAAACATCCGCAATGTTTCCCAGGGTATTACTGCCTTCATCTCCATACAAGTGCGCATCGGGCATGGCGCCAACGCCAACACCGTCCAGTACAATGATTATGACTCTTTGTATCGCTTGATTCCATTTTTCCCTTTGTTCGGTCACATCGCTGGCTATGTGGATTGTACCTGCACATTTTCCCTGCCCGTCAGAACGCTCCAGCGATTTTATGGAATCTGACAAGGTTACATTTTCAATGCTCACCGCAAAGTAACTGGCCAGTATGGTCAGAAGAAGGTTATTGTATTTGTCACGTTCAAAAGTATGAAAATATTCTGGTATGGTACTAAATACGGCAGACAGCCCGATCAGTTTTCGATTGTGAATGAGGGGGGTATTCATAAAGGAAGAGTATCGCACATCCAGTACCGGACGGGATACAATTTCTTTCAATCGTGTAGACAACGAAAGGGTTGAGTCCTTAATTTTAGAAAAAGGAATGCCTATGGAAAAAACGGGGGTAAGATTTTCATTATTATTATTGAGCATAAGGACGGATGCGTCAGCCTCTGTAAATATCTTAAAATGTTTGGTAACCGTCCGTATCATTGATTTATAGTCTAAAGGTTTGCTGGTGGGTAGTAAAAAGACATCCGAGAGGGTCTTAAGTCGTTGGTGCAACTTCTTTTCATCTGAAATAGAGGACATATATCATGAATCCTGTTTGGGTCGGTGTATATTAAGGCTGGTATTGCCAGTCTGCCGTTATTGAGGTCGATACAACTCTTTAAATACTTACACAAAATGATTATATTTAAAATAGCACTTCTTCTTCAAACAAAAAATATAAGATTGAAATTCCTGAACATCAAGAGTGGTGGAATATCTTATTATCCTTTCTTGTAGAGACGCATTGCTATGCGTCTCTACATGTGGGGAAAAAGGGGGGTGTTACCTCTTGATAGAGGGGAGTATAGCCATTGCTACTTTTGCGACAGTTTCAAATATTTTTTATCAGTCTGAAGCGAGGTTTTGTGCGTTGTTATTCAGGGTAACAGTTCACCCCCTCCCCTAGCCCCTCCCACCAGGGGCGGGGAATACTCATTGTCCCCTTGTATTCCTCCCCCTTGATGGGGGAGGTTAGGTGGGGGTGAACTGTTACCCTTCAGGTATACCTATTCTTAATCTCCTGAATGACTCCCTTTTCGAATAAACGCTTAAAGGCTTCTACTACTAAGGGATCAAAATATGTGCCGCTATGATTTACGATCTGATTGTATGCCTGCTGGTCAGACCATGCACTCTTATAACATCTTTTACTGACCAGGGCATCATAGGTATCAGCAAGCCTTACGATCCGTGCTGAGATAGGAATTACCTCGCCTTTTAACCCGTCAGGATAGCCGGTGCCATCAAAGTTCTCATGGTGCCATCGGGCAATCTCTTTGGCTAAACGAAAGAATTCACTGTCACCGAGTATCCTGTCACCATACAGAGGGTGCCTTTTCATTTCCGCCCTCTCTGCATTTGTAAAATAACCCTTTTTTTTCAATATATAATCAGGGATATGTACCTTCCCTACGTCGTGTAAAATACTTGATGGCCCTAATTCCTTTATAAATGACTCATTCAGACCTAGTTCTTTTGCCATGGCCATGGAATAATAGTTAATGCGCAGGACATGATTGCCCGTATCATCATCCCGCACCTCGCATGCCCTGGCCAACATGAGCAACGCCTCAATATTGGCATCCCTCAAATCTTTATAAGAACCCTTGAGCTTATGCCTCATTACCTCAAAGGACTGTGTCAATACACCGACCTCATCCTGCTGTGGCCTGTGAATAATGTGGAAGTCAAGGTTGCCATTGGCAATCTTATTGGCTGCTGAAGTCAGTCTTTTAACTGGTTGTACCAAACTTACCGAAAGGAGCCATACAAGGACTATAACGACAATAAAAACAACTCCCGTTGAAAAGACGGCGTTTCGTGTCAGATGTTTTACCTGTGCCAAAAACGCAGAGGCGGGCACTGTGTAGAGAAGCTTCCAGTCCTTCTCTTTTAAAGGCATACAATACCCCCAATAAGCTTCAGTACTGATTACCAGCGGGTGGACGAATATACCACCTGCATTTTGAGCCAGCGCCTTAGAAACCTCTGGTATTTCCGTAAAACCTATCTCCTTTATATCTTCACCATAATGATGTTCCATCTCCAGATTCTTTTTAACCCCGGGATCCAGCTTAATCCAGGATTTAAAGACCAAACTCCTATCCGTTGCATGGGCTATCCTCACGCCATATCTATCTGTCAGGATGCACAGACTCCCTTTCCCAAGATAATCCTTTTCCCCTTCAACTAACTTCCACAGCTCCTCAGCATGACGCCTCATTACCAGGACACCTATGATTTCTTTCTTATAATTCCTGACGGGCGTACTATAATAAATGTACCCTTCCCCTTGATCCATGGCAGGTTCAGAGACATAGGTATTACCATTCACAGCCTCTTTAAAAAAGTCGCAGGCGCTGTAATTTTTTGTTTGAATATCATGAGTATTTGCGACAATGATGCCTCCATGGGTATCGAGGATAAAAATTGATTCTGAAGGAGCAAAATAATTTAACAGTCTCTTCATCCGACTTTTCACAAGAAAAGCGCTTGTCTCCTTGTCGGCAGCCCTTATCAGGTGTTTGCTGCATACGCCCTGTATCATGCTTTTTCTTATGGATAGTTTGAGATCGATAATCTCGGCAAGTTTGCCTGCCTGATTTTTTAATTCTGCTATTTTCATGCTGTATACAAGACGTCGGTTTGCCCAATCGTTATAGGCAATAAGAGCAGCAATGGGCAGCAATGAGACCAGCAGAAATGAGATAAATATCTTTGTAACAATGCTATTTCGCAAGGTACGTTTCACCTTAACTGCTCAGAAATTAGGCTGCCTTCGGCAACTATTTTTATTTGCATGTAGGGGCAATTCATGAATTGCCCCTACCAGATTGAAATTCCTTAACGTTGAATTAGGCCTTCGGCAACGTACAAATACAAATTATCCCTCCCTTGATGGGAGGGACTAAGGGAGGGTGCAAAGTAGAGACGCCCCGTCGGGACGTCTCTACAATTTTTTCACCCCCACCTAGCCTCCCCCATCAAGGGGGAGGAACTATTTGTTTGAAATTCCTGTACATTAAATTAGGCTGCCTTCGGCAACAGCTTTTAAAGCTCCCCTCTAAAAAGACCTGTCTGCTGTAGCACAGGCAGAGGGATTTGGGGGTGTGTAGGTATGCCATTAACACACCCCTTAATCCCCTCTTTTTAGAAGGGAAAGTAGGTTTGCTTCGGGTTACTGCCCTCGCAACGACAACTTACTTTTAACGTCCACTATAGTTTTCTTACTATAATTTGCCACCCTCCGCCATCTTTACAAAAACATCCACCACCTTGGTATCAAACTGCGTTCCCGAACAGCGTTTTAGCTCAGCTATAATTACATTCATCGGCTTTCCCTTTCTATACGGTCTGGCCGCGCTCATCGCATCCACACTATCAGCAACTCCCAGAATACGCGCCATCAAGGGTATCTCCTCTCCCTTTAAACCGTCAGGATAACCTTCCCCATTATAAAATTCGTGGTGATGTCTTATGGCGGGGATAATTTCTCTCATTTGTTTTATCGGAGACAATATCTCCGCACCCTTTGCCGGGTGCAGCCTCAGTACTTTTGTCTCCATTTCCGTCAACTTGTATGATTTATCAAGGATTGACTGGTACGTGCCGAGTTTCCCTATGTCGTGTAACAACCCTGCAATCTCCAAATCTTTCAAGTCCTTCGCATGTAAACCCATCTCTTTCCCCATATCAAGGGCATACCTTGTGACCCTTTTTGAATGACCAGCAGTCCAGGGAGATTTGGCGTCTATGGCTGAAGAAAGCGTAGTTATCGTACCCAAAAACATATCCTTTAATTCTGTAACCAATCTCGCATTCTTAAGGGCAACAGATGTCTGTGCAGCCAACCTCTCCAGTACTGCAAGATGTTCGGAAACAAAGGCGCCAACCTTTTTACTCCCCACGTTAAACAAACCTACTATCTCACCTTCAATTGTAAGTGGAACTCTTATGTGTGCATGATACCCCTCACCCAACAACATCCTTTCCAGCAGCAGGCGGTCCTTTTCTGAAGCAAGGTCTGAGGTAAATTGAGGTATTCCCGTCTGTATAACTTCAGTAGCCGAGGTGTCACGAAATGGAACGAAGGCGCCTTTTGCTAATTTGACTCCAAACCCTGCCTTATAGACAAATCCGCTCCTCTCCCTGTCTACCAAAACAACGGTTACCCTTTCTGCCGGTATGAGCCTTGTGACCATCGATGTTATCGTCTCAAGGATCTCCTGAGTTTCTAATGTTGATAAGAGACTCCGATCTATCTCATGCATCACCTGTATAGTCTCTATCTTATGGGAGAGTTCCATCGTCTTATCAACAGACTCCTTATAAAGCCGCGCCTGCTCAAGGGCGATGGAGACTTGACTTGATATACCGCTCATTATCCTCATATCCTTTGCGGTAAACTCCCTGGGATTCTTAAAGATCGCGACCACAAAACCCAGACAATATTCTTTACCAATCAGTGGAATCAAAACTGCCGTATTAAAGTCTGGAAACCACGAAAAATCCAGGATTGGGGGGATTTCTGTTCTCAATACTTCACTCTTTAATCCAGCAACAGAAATTACTACAGGTTTTTTCCCCTCAAGCGACCTTTTAACAAATTCCGTCTGCTCGTCCAGAAACTGTGTATGGAATACGGGTATCAGTCCAGGCGGCAAACCATGGCACTGATCAGGCTGGAATATCTTCATCTCTTTATTCCATAAATACGAAAGACAGATATCGCACCTCACAATCTTGCTGCCATATTGCATTACCTGTTCCATAAGCTTATTAATATCAATTGTATAGGAGGTGATTTCAGCTATAGTAAGAAGGTCGGCGGTAATTTCCATCTCCTGCCTCAATCTTTCCAGCGTACTTTTCACCTCAGTTATATCCTCCATTATGTGTACAGAATATACGAATTTGCCTTCCACATCCCTTATTGGATAAAACCGTACCTTAAATATTTTATTAAGATAGGGCAGATCAACCTCCTTCTCCTCCTGCAATTCTCTGGCCTTTAGGCATATTTTGAGTGGTCTATCCAGCCTTGGGAAAACCTCATAATACAACTTACCAATCATTTTGCCAGGCGTTATCCCTGCTGCCTTTATATATGCTCTATTTGCCCTTACAATCTTAAATTGCTTATCGTGGATGAAGATGGGGTCAGATATGGCATCAAAAGTAGCCTCCCACTCCCTTTTTGCTATCTCCAATTTCTTAGTTGTATTGTTTATGTCCTCCAGCATGTAAATCATGGCCTTGCGTTCGTCATCGATCTCAGTCTCCCATTCAGCAACCTTTTGCAGTTTTGTCTTTAGCGCCTGGATTTCCGCGTCTTTCCGAGCAAGCTCACCCTTCAGCCTTTCAAGTTCGGCGTTCAATTTTATTAATTCGGCATCACTGTTCATAATTTCCCAGGTTTGATGCAATGTGTGGTCACCATGTGTGTTTCTGTTCTTAGACGCATATCAATGCGTCTCTACATAAATAAATTTGCTGGGTTTTCTTTGTCTATTTCCCATCTTAATGGATTGATAATTATATATTCCCTGATTTTCTTCAGGGTTTTTTCATTACGAATAATATGGTCATAAAATCTTGACTGCCAGTTGAAATCATAACCAGCCGCAATTGTCCGTTTTTTACATTTTGTTTTGAATTGTCCAATAACCGCACCTAATGAACCTGATTTCATTTTAGCATGTTCACCACGACAAACCGATGCATTTTCCCCCAACGTTTTCACGCAATCATTCGATGTTTTGTTATTTTCCGTCGTGTATATTGTAGAGACGTCCCGGTGGGCCGTCTCTTTTTTGTTTTGTGAAAGCGTTTTCATGTAATCATTCGATGTCCTGTCATTTTGCGCCGTGTATATTTGGGAGGAGACGCCCCACCGGGGCGTCTCTACATTATTATTAATAACAATAATCCCATGCAAATGGTTGGGCATAATAATCCATGCATCCAGGGAAACATTTTTACGAATCTGCACCGTTTTTTTCCATTCGTCCGCTACAATCTCCCCAATGGCTGACAACCGCACTTTCTCATCAATCACATCGCCAAAGAAGCATTTCTTGTCTTGCGTACAAATGGTCACAAAATAATATCCGTCCCTGGAATAATCCCAGTCTTTTAACCGTGTAGATTCGATACGATATTTATCCTTGTACAGCGTCATAATATATCCCACCTATCGCAGAGACGTCCCGCTGGGATGTCTCATTTATGTTTTGTGAAGGCGTTTTCGTAAAATCATTCTATGTATTGTTATTTGCCCGTACACCTTTGAGGCGCAAGATTCAGGCAGTATATCGTTGTAATTATAACAATTGGTATAAGAGATATGCAGAGAGCAAAAACGAGTAACCTGATTAATAATTCTCGTAATGAATTAAGTACGCATGCTTGGCTAAGCACGAAGTGATAGACAACGATTCATAAATGAACTTATAGCCACCCCTCTTTCCCCCCTTCGCAAGGAGGGGATGAAGGGGAGGTCTTCCATAGACTATTTACCATACCATGATTGGTTATGGACACGAAAATCGCTTAAATAAAATGAAAATCCCTATACAATTAAATTAATTTTCCGAGGGGACCCAGGTCTATGTTCAGGTCTTCTGTTTTTAAACCAAACTGGGATTTGAGTTCTTCCATTTTTCCCGCCAGTTTCATGAAAGTAGTACCAAGGTTATTTACCTCTTCCCTGGTTAATGTCCCGCTATCGATGCGCCTGATGGCCTGGCGTTCGAGGAGTTCACGTAATAATTCGATAATGGTCAGCACTAATTTTGCAAGCCCCTTGCTCACGTCTGCCTGATCGATATTTATGTGATTTGGCAGAACACTCTTTTTCTCAGACATGATACGGCTGAATATATCTGGTGTGTCGGTTTCAATATGCGGCATGGATTCTCCAAGTATAGTATTGATACGAAAATACCCCTCACCCAAACCCTCTCCCACAAGGGGCGAGGGAACTTCGCGGGTTCAAGTTTGCAACTTGAACCCAAATATTTTACACTGCTGATAATTTCAAATATCCAAAACGCAAATGACCATAATAACTTTCACTGCTTGTGTAAAATATAAACTGTGGGGTTCAGGTTACAAACCTGAACCCGCAATAGTCTATACTCTGTCAGCCCTTCGGGCTTTACTCATGGCTGGTTCAATCTTGCAGATTGTACCGAAAGTTTTATTTACCATCATGCAGCGCAAGTATTTTCATTCTATTCGAGCGGTATCTTTAATTTGCCAGAAATCCTCTGTGAGTACCTTTTTTGATTTTGGCGATCTGAATCTGATATTTGAATTTCTGAGTTTCCACTAAAACTTATCTTAATATAAGTGCTTTTAATATACGCCGTCCCTGAAACGTGATTAACCCAGAATTCTACAATTTGCTCACCCGTTCCGCCAGTTGTAGAAAAACAGTCATCTAAATCCAATGCCTCCTGCACTGTTGCTCCATTTTTTTCCAGAATTCTTGCAATAACATCGGTCATTGAATTTTGATCGAATTCTATCCTGACATTCCTTTTACTTCCACCGCCCCCACCTCCATTTTCCTGAGGATTTGCATCCACTTCTATGGATTCTTCATCCAGGGTATCGCCACATTCTGTGTCATCTGCTCCAAACTCAAAATCAAAGGTTGCACTCTCGAAGGTGCTTCCGCCGCTAGAATCCTCATGACCGGATTTTGAGTTTCCCTTTTTAACAAACTCCTCTTCTTCGGTCATAGTAATATCTACGGTTCCATTCACTTCTTCTTTAATTTTCTTTTTTCCTACCTTTACCTGCATAATCCCATCAAAATCATACGTCTCCTGCGCAAATAACTCGTATGCAGAACTAAAAGCTACCACAAACAAAAATATAAAAATACCTATAAAATATTTCTTCATATAACCCTCCTTTCAAAATTATAGTGAACGATTTAAATTAATCACCCTCAATCCCCCTTTAGCAAAGGGGGATTGAGGGGGGATTTGTTTACTTATTATTGTCGCTGGATTAAAGTTCTATTTACCGTCATGCACCGCAAGTATTTTGTTGGATATTTCGGTGAGTACTCTCACCAAAACAAGATATTAATCCCCAGCACCGAAACTAAAATAGCAATAATGCATGGTTGCCGGACACAAGCCCCATAAGCGCTAACTTAAAATGACGGACCAATTTAACCGTGTGTTGAATAACACCTCCCCCTTTATCCCCCTCAGGAGGGGGACATAGGGGGAGGATCAAGGAATTTCGAATTATGAGGTTTTCTTATCCTTTATCCTTCGACATTCATTATTCCTTGTTCGATATTCGATATTGGAATCCTCATAAAAAGTAATAGCACTATCCCAACCTGATAAAAAATAGCAAATACAAGTTAGCGCTTATGGGCTGTCGCCCTGGGCTATACTCTGTCAGCCCTTCGGGCTTTGCCTCAAAGAGAAAAGCACTCTCCCTTAATTCAAAGACATTGCCCATCGAGGGAGAGGAATTTTCGTACTATAGTTATACGTAACAATTTAGTTTTTTGAAAAATCTCAATAAAAATCAGGTTTTACCGATCTGTGTAGGGGCGAAGCATTTGCTGGTATAAATACGAATGCATCCATGTTAACTCTGGCAAATGCTTCGCCCCTACGGTATGGTAATGCAAAGACGCATCGGATATTTCTTTCAAAAAACTAACCTGTTACAGTTATACTAGTTTTTTGGATTCGAGTATTTCTACACGCTCTTTTAGTGTCTCTAATTCATCCGTATTTTGTGCCGTATTCAACCTGGAATTGAAATCCTTATCTGTTGTCCAGAAGTCCAGCCCAATTTCCTTTGCCTTTTCTACCGAGCAAATCACGAGACGTATCTGTATGGTCAGGAGTTCAATGTCAACCAGTTTAATTTTAATATCCCCTGCAATGACCAGTCCTTTGTCGAGGATTCGTTCCAATACATCGGCGAGCGTTGCTGAGTTAGTCGACTGTTTTATAGCTGCTGTACGCTGTCTTTCCATGTTATATCTACCTTTCTGTGGTCGAGTTAATCCCCCTTAGCAAAGGGGGATATAGGGGGTTGTATTCTTTCTATCAGAGTATTTGACAACTCCCTGAGTCCCCCTTTTTAAGGGGGATTTCTTGTCTGCCACCCCAAAACCCGCATAAATAAATGCTCATGAATTTCAAAGTTGCAGTTGTAGTGCGAACTTTAGTTCGCCTAGGATGTAAGCGAACTGAAGTTCGCGCTACATTGAAAAAGCTGCCGAAGCTTAATTTAAAAATCTGTTATATGGTTTATACCTGCTTGTCTTGCAGTTTCCACAGAGGTTAATAATGCCCTTAGCCCAATGTAAATCAGGTCAATGTTAGCCACTGATATCGTGATATCGCCGTGGACTACCACGCCTGTATTCAGCACACGATCGAGTGTTTCGCAAAGAGAAAGAGAGATATGCTGACCCTCCAATAATGGGGGGATTTCAAAATCGCTTGTTCTTTGTAACAGTTCAACACTTCCACCTGATCTCCCCCCTCCCCCTTTCTCCCCCTCAGTAAGGGGGACAGGGGGAGGGAATGTCCCCCGCTGGCGGGGGCGCAGGGGGTGGGAATTTCCCCCGCCCCTGCCTGTCCTGAGCGAAGCCGAAGGGGTGGGAGGGGGGGGGATTGTTACTGTTCTTTCTTCCTCCACTACCTCTCCGCCTCCGGAAGTAGAAACCTGTGATGGCTGGAATTGCTGCTTTTCCACCAACTGATATTCCCGTTGGATATCAGCCTCTCCCATATCCTCCCCCATAATGGAGGATGGCTGAGTGATTTCAATATCTTCAGTTTTTTTTTCAACTAATTTTATTTCCTCTTCAAGAGAAAGGCACGGTGGTTGTTTTCGCACTATCTCAACATTTTGTGGAAATTCATCCCCTCCCATACCCTCCCCAACAATGGGGGAAGGCTGGGGAGGATGAGATTCCGGAGGAGGAATCAGGAAAAAACGTTCTCGCATGATTAGATATCCTTTATAAAGAATACGTGACAATATTTTCAAAACATTCATAATAGTAAGATAAAAAATACCAATTTATATAATCTGTGCAATCTGTGAAATCTGTGGTTCCAAACTCGTTTATCGGTCTGAGGCTTCGCCTCGTTAGTATTTCACATTTCGGTGCGAACCTTCCCATACAATTCCCTGCCAAAATTTTCTAGGGCCTTTACTCCACACACCTCTTTCTCCTGTTTATGAATGACGTACGGAATTCCCACAGGAAACAGGTGTTTAAAGTTATCGAAGGTCTTTCTTTCGTATGCAATTCTATTGATGCACAGTACGCATCCGGCAACTGTTACGTTATTCGGTGAAGGGGGGTGCGCCATATTCAGTATCATTTGACTCAGCGGAATTCTAAGCTTTCTTAGAGCCTCGACAAGGTCACTCGTTTCATGGTAAGCCATTTCAGTGGGAATGGCGATGGGGATAAAGAGCGACTTTTCATTGTCACGGAGCAGGGTCAAAAGCTTTTTAACCTTTTTTGACAGATCGACCAGAAAGGCCGAAAATTTCTGCATACGGAAGATATTTTTATACTTTAAAAAAAGGTTAAAAAAGAATTTCAACCAGTCGAGCGCCAGTTCCGGCATTTCAAGGAACCGTATGAGATGCCCTGTCGGCGCCGTATCCAAAATAAACAAGTCAAACTTCCCTTTATCCATATAATCAATAATCGTGGCAATGGCCATAACCTCGTCTATGCCAGGCGGGGTCATATCTATAAAAGATTCCATGATCTCTTTCTCGAATACCACATTTATAGCAGCATCCCCTTTTACAAATGCGGTCATAATGTCTTTGATTTCTTCTGAATACAGGCATTTCAATTTTTTATATTCTTTTTCAGCATCCATTTCCTGTACATAAAGATTATTTTTAAGGGATAGAACGTCTTCTCCAACAACCACACCCAAACAATCGGAAAGGGAATGTGCAGGATCAGTTGAAAAAAGCAAAACACGCTTTTCCGGGTAGATATCTGACAGTGACAACGCTGAGGCGCTGGCAATGGTCGTCTTACCCACACCTCCCTTGCCGCCAAACATCAGGAATTCTATCGTGGCTTTTGGTATAGGAAGGCGGTTTCTCTCCTGAGAAAATGACCCTGAATCCTCCCAGTCCCCCTTTTCTAAAGGTGGATTAGCCGATATTATGAAAGGGGGCGTGGTGGGAATTGCGGAGTGGAGGATTTCATTTATATGGAAAATATTTTGAGGATGAGCCTCTGCACCATGATGGAGGGTGGTCTCCGTCATCATTTTTGCGAAATTAAGCAAGAAATCTCTCCCATGGATTTCTTCTTTGTACAGAGGCATCATCAGTAAATTGTACCCATCAAAACAACGCTTTATCTCATCAACATATTTCTTTTGTAACAAATATTGTCCATTACAAAAGGAACAATCGCCAAAAGGGTTGATGCGATTTACAATAATGTCTTTTACGGGAATTTTGTGCCCTCTTAACACAGATAAAAAACGTTTCGTCTCGCTCACACTGAGCGCTTCCGGCAGCATTACCGGCACAAATTCGCATGACTTATTCCGCAATACCCGTTCAACCTTTTTTGCGCCGTTTGAGAATGCCTCAATGAATGCATCTGTATCGTCGGATTGATAATGCCGCGTATACAACTTTGACATATAACGATGCTTTTCCATCATCAGATCCAGTAAGTGAGTCCATTTCTTTATGAGATGGGGCATTTCCAGGAATTTGACGGTATGTCCTGTCGGTGCAGTATCGAGTACGATGGTATCATAGGTATCGTTTTCCAACAGATCAACCAGTTCAACCATTCCCATGAGTTCATCTATCCCTGGCAGAGAAGTGGAGAGAAACGCCGATATATCGGCGTTATCAAGGAGGGTGCCTCTTTCCATAATTTTTTTTAACGTGTTACTATGCCTCTTCATAAATTGCTGGAATGAGGCATACGCATCTATTTCCCATACCTTAAGATTCTTGAACAAATCCTTATCTATTAGACTATCCATGAGGGAATGGGCAGGATCGACGGAAGCCAGCAGAATACGCTTTTGAGGATTATTCTTTGCAAGATAGAGCGCCGCTGCTGCCGCAGAGGTTGTTTTTCCTACACCGCCTTTGCCCCCAAAACAAATCAGGGATAATTGCGGATTTGTAAGAAATGAAGGACCTTGCGCAATGTGTTCAGTTTTCTCATTCAAAATGTTTTCAACCTCAGGCTTAAGCGCCGCTACGTTATTCATATTATTCACGCGGTTTTTAGGACATCTTTTCAAGTAAGGTTGGGTGAAGCGATGCGCACCCAATCCACCCCCTACCCCCCGCCAGCGGGGGACAACCACCTATCCCCCTCACGGAGGGGGATAAAGGGGGAGGGTTCTCTTCGCTCTGAAGAGCCTTTATTTTTGCCGTTTGCTATATGTTTTACTTCTTTTTTTATTCTTTCTGACCACGACATTCCTCACTTCATCTTCTTCGCGATCTTCATCAGCTTCGCTTTCCTCTACCACCTCAAAGTGTTTCTTTTTGTATTCTTCAATCTGTTCTAACCGATTCAGGAGTTCTGATTCCCTGTTATTAAATTCCTCTTCGGTGATTTTTCCTGTTTCAAGCATCATGTAAAGCTCGGATAGCTCTGCGGTGATATTCTCCTCATCAAGAAACTCTTCTTCCGCGGCTTTGTGAATCTGTTTAGCGAGATACATCAAACCCTTTACGGGTGAAAGCAAGATGTCATCGATCAAAAACATATAGATTCCTTTTGTAAGACTTTATTGTAAACTTTCGGTAAACACGTCTTACACATGTCATTCCCGCATGTTTCCCCGTTTTCACGAGGACAAGCTTAGCGGGAATCCAGGCGTGTGCTGATGGGCGGTGGATTCCCGATAAAAGCATTCGGGAATGACACTTGTCCTCACGGAAGTGGGGAATGGGCAGTGCATAACGTCTTTACCGAATGTTTACACTTTATTAACCAGAAAGAATAATGTACGATTTACGATTTGGAAATGCGGAATTAAATCCCAAATCGTAAATCGTTCGACTGAGCTCACGACGAAGTCTAAAATCGTAAATTTGTCTTTGCGTCCTCTGCGCCTTTGCGGTGAACCATACCTATAGTAAACGACTTAAATAAGTTGACATTGAATGCTTGTCATTCCGAGCAAAGCGAGGAATCTTAGGATTTCTCAGTCGCTCTGCTCCTTCGAAATGACAACTTTCTTTTGTCGTTCACTATAATATTCACGCCGTCTTCAGTTTTATATCAACGAAATTGTGGGGGGCCCAGGGGCCGTTAAAATCAAAGGCATAATTATCATCAAATTCCTTTGCCGCCTCAAAGACGCCCTTTTCGAATTGTTCCAGTTTTGCCTTTTCCACTAGGCACGCCAGCTTCATTATCGTATTTTCATCTTTGGGTTTATTTACCTTTATCTCGCAACAGTAGTTTTTAAGAATATCCTGCACCGCTGCTATGTGCTTTTCACGATCTTCATTCAGGATGGTCTCAAACATCCTCCCCAATTCCAGTTTTTCTTCCTGCGTGGCCCCAGTCGGCTTTAAAAATATGTTATCCCTGAATAGCTCAAGAGTGCGATGTTTCCTGACCATGAACTCGAAGATATTCTCGACGTCCCAGGCAATTTTTAAACCCATCTCGACCTTGCCTTCCATCCTTTTCAACTGGCTTATAAAACTAGCATGATTTAAATTTAATATCTTTTTAATGCTTGCTTCATTGTCTGCCACAACGCCAAAAGATAGCGGGAGAATGGTTGATGTCTTCATGGCTTCTTTGATCACACCATGATGGGCGCTCAGATGCTTCCGTTCCGGACGGAGTTTGCCATCCGGTCCATTGCTGACCACAGCGGCAACACCATTATCGGATATTGCAAAAATTGGCTTGCCGTCAATACCGTTTATAGCAGAACTGAGTGTTGCATCGCCTCTCGTAAAGCCATAAATATATTTTCCATTACCAGACATGGTTGATCTCCTGTCGAGTTATTCCGTTTAAGTCCCCCTTAACAAAGGGGGATTCAGGGGGTTGTGTTTTTTCTGGGCTATCCCCGTTTTCACGAGGACAAGTTTACAACCCCCTAGCCCCCTTTTCGTTCGACTGAGCGCTCACGACGAAGTCTAAGGGGGATTCTCTATGCCATACATCGTACAACCCGCTTAATTAAAATGAAAATTCCTATGCAGTCCTGGTTTCTTCCAATACATGATGAGGTTTTATAGATTTCAGTTTGCCTTCCTGCAACTTGATATTCAGGATGCCTCCACAGACCCAGCACTTAACATCTCCTTCGTAATCATCATAGGTATCGTCCAATTCGAAAGTACGACCGCATACAATACAATTTATTTTCATTGCTCAATCTCCTTAAAAACATCCAGTACGTGTCTGCGTAATGGAGACTTGTTCCATTGATAAATAAGCCACCTGCTGCGCTCAATCCGCTGTAGCAAACGTTCTGTCTCGCAAGACATTATTTCCTTATCTGCATGCGACATTGAGACACCCATAGACGTATGGCCAGACCGAAAACTCTTTACATTCCGCATGTTACGGATATGACTCGAGGTTTTTATTGATAACATTACATTTCTCCTAATTATTCTCTCGTTCCCAAGCTCCAGCATGGGAACGTGCCTGTACCAGAAGCTCTTGCTTCTTTTCCCAGCTCAATTTCATTTTTCTGATTCAAAGCAAAGCTTTTGTTGCAATCCCGTTCCCAAGCTGGAGCATGGGAACGAGCGGCCAACTAATACAAATATTTTAAAGATATTTAGCGGGGGATAAACCCCCGCGCTACAGATATTTTAATACCTGAGCACCAGCCCTTTGTTCTTATCAATTGTTTTTTTGCTTAAAATGCCGCCTTCTTTTGTGTCCGCAATGCTACTTTCTTTTGTTTCTGCCTTGATTCGATTCATGAGGGTATCTGTTTCTATCTCTATCTCTTTTAGGCGTTTCTTAACAGCTTCAATGCGCCGGCGTGAGCTTTCCATTTCTCTTACGCGGTGAGCCTTTTCCATCTCAAGACAGGAAATTCTCATAAATGCCTTGTGAGGCAAAAAAGTCTGGTCTACAGTACCAGCATGGGTCTTTATATCATTCATACCTTTTCGTTTCATAGGCGCTCTCATTGTTTTTTGCTCCTTTACTCCCCTGCGGCTGAGCCACAATAAGCTTCTGGAATAAATGTCAATTCTTCTGTATTTTTTTCATGCCTCGCCTTGCATACTTTTTGTATTATGTCAGAAATCTTTTCCTGCATGAGCGCCTTTCCATCACGGGTGATCTTAATCGTATTGGTGTTGAGCACATCCTGACAGATACGAAGGAAAATCGGATCATTCCAGGCGGCATGTCCGCCACGATGGGCAAGTATACGAGCAATCATAATTCCCGTACGAATGCTAGGCCGGTGGTTGTTGACTCCCATGTTTCTCAGCTTCCGGATGATATCGATG
>Ga0082335_1001320_pt1 | contig 53796 bp, 41 predicted proteins | sample Subgrocontami58m_FD_72375 | JGI IMG/M metagenome (GOLD analysis project Ga0082335, IMG submission 72375) | Subsurface groundwater microbial communities from S. Glens Falls, New York, USA - GMW37 contaminated, 5.8 m (SPADES assembly) (version 2) ... | reverse complement strand
CTTGCCCCCGCCGATCTCAGCAATGAGCGATCCTGGTCAGATCTCCTGGCGGACGCCGATGCTGTTATCCACCTGTCGTCGCGCACCGATCTGCGGGCGGCCGAGGCGGACCCGGCCGGCGACGAAAGCATCAATGTCGAGCCCGTGCGCGCGCTGGTGCGCGCGGCAAGGCTCAAACCCGCGCAGACCGCGATTGTGTTTGCCAGCGCCGTCACCATCGTCGGCGATCGGCACGCGAACCCGGTCGACGAATCGACGCCGGACAATCCGTGCTCGGTCTATGACCGCCACAAGCTCGCCTGCGAGAGCCTGCTTCGGGACGCAACGAAACAAGGCCTGCTGCGGGCGCGCAGCCTGCGCCTGTCCAACGTCTATGGCTACGGCGGCGCTTCGATCAACTCGAATCGCGGCATCCTCAATGCCATGATGGAGCGCGCCGCCCGCGGCGAACCGCTGACGCTGTATGGCGACGGTTCCTACATTCGCGATTTCGTGCATCTTGATGATGTCGTCGAAGCCTTCTGCCTTGCGGCGGCATCGGACCGCGTTTGCAACGGCAACGCCTACGTGATCGCGTCCGGATGTGGATACAGCTTGGCCGAGGCGTTCAATCGGGTCGCGAACGAGGCGCGGCGTGTCCTTCATCGTGCGCCCGAGATCCGGCATGTCGCCGAACCCGCCGGTCTGCATCCGATTGAGCGGCGCAACTTCATCGGCAACCCCAGCCTGTTCGGCGGCCGCACGGGCTGGCGTGCCAAAATCGATCTCGAAGCCGGAATTCACGACTATTTCGTCCGTCTCGCCGCCCGGCCCGCGCTTGCGGCCGACCGTTAACCGATGAACCAAAACATGCAGCCGGCTTCATTTGATTGGCACAGCATCACCGACGTTCGATTGATTGAATTGCCGTATCATACCCGCGGCGACGGCGGCGTGGTCGTGGCCGAAGGGCCGAACGTGCCGTTTGCCGTCGCGCGCATGTTCACGGTCACCGCTCCGCTCGGAGCAGAGCGCGGCAAGCATGCGCACAAGCTCTGCTCGCAGTTCATGTTGTGCGCTCATGGTGAGATCGAAATCATCTGTGACGACGGAACGACTCAAAGGAGCTTCGCTCTCGATCGCCCAAACGTCGCGCTGCTGGTGCCGCCGACGATCTGGAACACGGTCATTTATCGGCAGGAAGGCGCAGTGCTGACCGTGCTGTGCGACCGGATCTATGAGCCGGACGACTACTTCCATGAATATCCCGATTTTCTCGCCGCACGGAAGGCTGCACGTCCATGAAGATCGTCGTCACCGGCGCCCTGGGCCACATCGGCTCGTCGCTGATCCGCGAGCTGCCGGCGCAATTTACGGGCGCCGAGATCGTCATGATCGACAACTTGATGAGCCAGCGCTACGCCTCGCTGTTCGCCCTGCCAGCCATCGGCCGCTACCGCTTCATCGAGGCGGATGTGCGCGAGATCGATCTGCGGCCGCTGTTCGAAGGCGCACATGCGGTGGTTCATCTTGCCGCCATCACCGACGCAGCGGGCAGCTTCGACAAGGCTGCGGCATTGGAAGCCAACAACTATGGCGCAACGGCGCGGATCGCAGCCGCTTGCGCCGACACCGGCGCCCGTCTGATCCATCTGTCGTCGACCAGCGTCTATGGCACCCAGAACGAGACCGTGGCGGAGGATTGCTCGGCGGAAGACCTCAAGCCGCAGAGTCCCTATGCCGAGACCAAGCTGAAGGAAGAAGCCCTGGTGCGCTCGCTGGCCGGGAACAAGCTGCGCGCTATCGTCTGCCGCTTCGGTACGATCTTCGGGCCGTCGCCGGGCATGCGCTTTCACACGGCGGTGAACAAATTCTGCTGGCAGGCCGTCATGGGGCAGCCGCTCAGCGTATGGCGCACCGCCTACGAGCAGAAGCGGCCCTATCTGGATCTGGCCGACGCCGTCCGCGCGATTTCGTTCATCATCAAGAACGACCTGTTCGACGGTGAAATCTATAACGTGCTTACGCTCAACGCGACGGTTCGTGAGATCGTCGACGTCATCCGCGGCTTCGTTCCCCAATTGAGCGTTTCGTTTGTGGATAGCCCGATTATGAACCAGCTCTCGTACGAAGTGTCCTCGCAACGCTTTCTCAATCGAGGATTCTCATTCTCCGGCGATATCGGCCGGGGGATTGGGGGCACCATGTCGCTGCTGCGCAACTCCAATCGAGGCTAGCTGAGCCCGTGTCGACACTACTCGTGACCGGAGGCGCCGGCTTTATCGGCTCCAACTTCGTTCTGCATTGGCGGCGGATCCGTCCGCGCGATCGGATCGTGGTACTCGACGCGCTGACCTATGCCGGGAACCTGGCAAATCTCAAGCCACTCGCCGAAGATCCCGCGATGCAGTTTGTCCACGGCGACATCTGCGATGAGCAGCTTGTCGGCGAGCTGTTCCGCCGGCATGGGTTCGATACCGTGGTTCATTTCGCGGCTGAAAGCCATGTCGATCGATCGATCGTATCTTCGAAGGCTTTCATCCGTACAAATGTGCAGGGTACCCATACGCTGCTTGATGCTGCATTGCAGGCATGGAAATCCTCTATCGAAAGCCGGCGGTTCCACCACATATCGACGGACGAGGTCTATGGATCTCTCGAGCCGCACGATAATCCATTCGTGGAGATAACGCGGTACGACCCGAAATCGCCTTACGCGGCCAGTAAGGCCGCAAGCGACTTTCTCGTGCGATCCTACGCGCATACCTACGGCTTGCCGGTGACGATCACCAACTGTTCAAACAATTACGGTCCGTATCAATTTCCGGAAAAGCTCGTTCCGTTGGTGGTCCTGAATGCGCTGATGGGAAAATCGCTTCCGATCTACGGCGACGGTTTGAACGTCCGCGACTGGCTGTATGTAGAGGATCACTGCGCTGCGCTTGCGCTTGTTCTGGATAAAGGGCGTCTCGGCGAGACTTACAATATCGGAGGCGGCCAGGAGGTGCCGAATGTTGAGCTCGTCAAAATGTTGTGTGCCGAGATTGATCGGCGGTTTGCCGGTGACAATAGCCTTGCAGCCCGATTCCCAAAATGTCCGGCAGTGGCGCAGCGTAGCTGCCGCGAGCTTATGACCTTCGTCGAGGATCGGCCCGGACACGACCGGCGATATGCGATATGTGCGGATAAGCTTTCCCACGAGTTAGGTTTTCGCGCGCAAACCTCTCTAGCCGACGGCATTGCCAAAACAGTCGATTGGTATATCGCCAACGAACAGTGGTGGCGGCCAATACAGAGCGGCGCCTATCGTGATTGGATCAAACTGCAATACGGTGCAACGAATTGAGGCGAGCCTCGGTAACGCGCGCTCGTTGCTATCGCGGTGCAGGTCAGCGCATAGCCCTGAAAGTTAGCCAACATGTGCGGCATCGCTGGCCTGATTGATCCCAGCCTCACCGGCAACGGCACGGCGCTCGAACGGCGCGCCACCGCCATGGCCGACGCTATCGCCCACCGCGGGCCTGACGGCTACGGCGTGTGGAGCGACCCCGGCGCTGGGCTCGCGCTCTCCCACCGCCGCTTGGCGATCATCGATCTGACGCCCACGGGCGCGCAGCCGATGGTCTCAGCGGATGGGCGCTGGGTGATTTCCTACAATGGGGAGGTCTACAACGCGCGCACGATCGCACGCGAACCGGAACTATCCGGAGTTTCCTTCCGAGGCACCTCCGACACCGAAATCATTCTGGAATCGGTCGCCCGCCGCGGCCTCGATCGTACCCTGGCCGATCTCAATGGCATGTTTGCGATCGCGTTGTGGGATCGGCAAACGCGCACGCTCTACCTTGTGCGCGACCGCCTCGGCATCAAGCCGCTATTCTATTCCACGGCCGGAGGAAAGGTCCGGTTCGCCTCGGAATTGAAGGGGTTGGCGGCGGGCGGCGAGGCCCTTGGTCACATCGATCCGGCATCGGTCGCAAGCTTTCTGCGCTTCGGCTATGTGCCGGCGCCGTTTTGCATCTACCGCGACGTATCGAAGGTGATGCCGGGTGAGATCGTGACCGTCGACCGCGCGGGACGCGCGAGCCGCCGGTCCTATTGGTCGCTGACGGAGATATCCGCGGCGGGGGCGGCTGATCCGATCGAACTCGGCGATGTTGATGCGACGCAGGCCTTGCATGACCTGCTGGCGGACGCGGTATCGAGCCAGATGATCTCGGATGTTCCGCTTGGCGCGTTTCTTTCCGGCGGCATCGATTCATCGACCATCGCCGCGCTGATGGTAGCCGCGGGGAGGGGCCCGGTTCGCACCTTCTCGATCGGGTTTCCCGAGTTGGGCTACGACGAATCCAAATATGCCGCGGCGGTTGCGCGCCATCTTGGAACCCGGCACGAACAATTGGTTATCACCGCCGCCGACGCGCTTGCGGTGGTGCCGCGTATTCCGGACGTCTACGACGAACCATTCGCCGATTCATCGCAGATTCCGACTTATCTGATATCGAAGCTGACGCGCGAACATGTCACCGTGGCTCTTTCAGGCGACGGCGGCGATGAACTTTTCGCCGGATATAATCGATATTCATTTGCCGAGAATCTCGCGGTGCGCCTTTTGTATTTTCCGCTTCCCATGCGCCGTGCCGCGGCCGCCGTGCTCAAGGCGGTGCCGGATCGCGCCGTCGAGACGCTCGCGCGCTTTGCTCCGCGCGGACTCATGCCGGCACAGGCGGCCGACAAATTGAAGAAAGTGGCGGAAATATTGTCCTGCGACGCGCAAGGCATTTATCTGCGCCTCGTCAGCCAGTATTCGGATCCGGCCGCGCTCGCGCGCGGCAACGCGGAACACGCGCTCAACTGGGAACGATACGGCAACATGGGCGATGTCGCTCGGTTGCTCGAACGCATGCAGTTGATCGACACCGCCACTTATCTGCCGGACGACATCCTGCAGAAAGTGGATCGCGCCTCGATGGCCTTCGCCTTAGAGGTGAGGCCGCCGTTGCTCGATCATCGGATCGTCGAGTTCGCCTTCCGGCTGCCGCGCCGGTTTCGTGTTCGCAACGGCGAAACCAAATGGCTGCTCCGCCGCGTGCTCGACCGCTACGTCCCGCGCCAACTGGTCGAACGGCCGAAGATGGGGTTCGGCGTTCCGCTCGCGGACTGGCTGCGCGGACCGCTGCGCGACTGGACCGAGGACCTTCTCGATCCCGCCCGCCTCGGCGGCGGATTCATCGAAGTGAATGCAGTCAGGAAGCTGTGGAACGAGCATCTTTCCGGCCGTCGGAACTGGGCTTATATTTTGTGGAATGTGCTGATGTTTGAAGCGTGGCGGCGGCGTTGGGCAACGTATTAAGGCGCCCCTAGAGCGTGGCGCCGCCGCTGGGCAATGCGTTAAAGCGCTTCCCAGCCTCGGCTCTAGGCGGCCACCTGCGGACGGATGTGCCCGGTCAACCAATCGCGCAGGGCGCAGAATCCGGCCCCGGCCAAGACTGCAATGGCATCGGCCGCTATTTTCTTGAGATTGAGAAAAAGGTAGAGCTGCTGCTGGGACGGTTTCTTGCCTTTAGGCTGCTGACAGTCCTAGAAAAGAATAATCTTGATCCTAGAGGTTTCTAGAAATGAGTGGACCCGTGGCATTTATTACCGGCATCACAGGCCAAGATGGAGCGCTTTTGGCCGAGCTGTTGCTGAACAAGGGATATGTTGTGCATGGTGTCAAGCGGCGATCATCGTCCTTCAACACCGGACGGGTTGATCATCTCTATGCCGATCCGCATGAGGCGGACACTAAGTTTTTTCTCCATTACGGAGACCTGACGGACGCCACCAATCTCATCCGTCTGATCCAGGAGGCCCAGCCGACCGAGATTTACAATCTCGCGGCGCAGAGCCACGTGCAGGTCAGCTTCGAGACCCCGGAATACACGGCCAATGCTGATGCGCTTGGGACGTTGCGCCTGCTAGAGGCCATTCGGATTCTACGGATGGAGAAGCGTGTACGGTTTTATCAGGCCTCGACATCGGAACTCTATGGTAATGCGCCGGAGATTCCGCAGCGGGAGACGACGCCGTTCGCTCCGCGCAGTCCCTATGCGGCCGCCAAGCTCTATGCTTATTGGATCACGGTAAACTACCGCGAGGCTTACAATATCCATGCCTCGAACGGAATCCTGTTCAACCACGAGAGCCCGATCCGTGGCGAGACCTTCGTCACGCGCAAAGTGACGCGCGCCATAGCCGCGATCGAGAGGGGATTGCAGCCAAGGCTTTATGTTGGAAATCTCGACGCCAAGCGTGACTGGGGTCATGCGCGGGACTACGTGCTCGGCATGTGGATGATGCTGCAGCAACCGCAAGCGGACGACTACGTGCTCGCTACCGGCGAGGCGCATACCGTCCGGGAATTCATCGAACGCGCCTTCGCGGTCACCGGCCGATCCATAGGGTGGCGCGGGAAGGGAATCGAGGAGGTCGGATTCGACAGGAAAACCGGAGATATTTTGGTTACAGTCGATGCGCGCTATTTTCGTCCGACCGAAGTCGACGCCCTGCTCGGCGATGCCACCAAGGCGCGCACGAGGCTGGGGTGGACCCATCGCGTGACGTTCGACGAATTGGTTACCGAGATGGTGAACAGTGATCGCAAGCTCCTCGCCGGTGTTACGGCGTAATGGAGCAACAAAAACATCCGCCCTTCGAACTCTCCGGCAAGCGCGTCTGGATTGCCGGCCATCGCGGCATGGTCGGCAGCGCGCTGGTTCGCCGGCTGGTTGCCGAGAAGTGCGAAATCCTGACCGCGGGCCGGGAGACAGTCGATCTGCGGCGTCAGGCCGACGTCGAGCGCTGGATGGAAGCGGTCAAGCCTGATGCGATCTTCGTCGCCGCCGCCACCGTGGGCGGCATTCTTGCCAACGACCGCTGGCCGGCTGATTTTCTCTACGACAATCTCGCCATCGAAACGAACGTCATCGAGGCGGCGCGTCAGATCGGAGTGGGAAAGCTGCTTTTCCTCGGGTCTTCTTGTATCTACCCCCGGCTCGCGCCACAGCCGATGCGTGAAGACGCATTGCTCACGGGGCCTCTGGAGGCGACGAATCAGTGGTATGCGATCGCAAAAATCGCCGGCATTATGTTGTGTCGCGCCTACCGGCGCCAATACGGTCTGGACTTCATCTCGGCCATGCCGACCAATCTCTATGGTCCCGCCGACAACTTTGATCTGGTATCAAGCCACGTGGTCCCGGCCCTGATCGCCAAAGCCCACGCGGCGAAGGCTGCAGCAGGCGGAGAGATCGTCGTCTGGGGAACGGGAACTCCGCGGCGGGAATTCCTCCATGTTGACGATCTTGCCGATGCTCTGGTGTTTCTGATGCGAAATTACTCGGATGATGAGCATGTCAATGTCGGCGTCGGTCACGACGTTATGATCCGCGAGCTTGCCGAAATGATTGCCCATATCGTCGGTGTGAAAACGAAATTGCGGTTCGATACCGCGATGCCCGATGGTGCCCCGCAGAAACTTCTTGATTCGAGAAAGCTACTTGCGATGGGTTGGAAGCCGCGGATAGGGCTTGAGCAGGGATTGCGCGAAACCTACGAATGGTTCCTTGAGCATATCTCCCAGAACCAAGCGCAAGGACGCATCTTGCCGGCTTCTTTCTGAGCTTTATTGCAATAGTTTCAGCTTGGCCGCGCCGTCCGGTTTGCAATCCACACAGCGCCGCCGACCGCCCCGGTCAGGAACATGGCCGCGCCATAGAGCACCGACACGATAAGCCCATCGGTTTCGGCCAGGCCCGCGTAAGCAAATGCCGTCATCATGGCGCTCTCGCGCACGCCCCATCCCGCGATCGAGATCGGAATCGCGGCGATGAGGACGACCGGCGGAATGAGCAACAACGCTTGCATCAGCTCGAACGGCACCGCCAGAGCTTTTGCCGCGCCCCATGCGACGATCACCGTCAACAGGTGAATCAACATTGACAGGGCTACGACCGCGCTGCCATTTCGTTTTGAGCCAAGCAGCCGCAGCGCGATGGCCGCGGCCGAGGCCAGATGCAGGGCGGGCCACCAGCGGTCCAGCCAGGGCCGGCGGAAAACGCCTAACGCCAAAAACGCGATAAATCCACACATGCTGCCGACCCCGATCAGCAACAAAGCCACGCGGCCGATCGGATTGCGCACAAGCTCGAGCGTCCACGGCAAGCTTACGAGAACCACCAAGGCTAAGGCGGCCACGCCGATGACGCGGTCAAGAAGCACCGAATAGGCCGAGTTTTTCCAGCCCGCCTGTCGCGCCATGAGCCAGATGCGGGCGGCGTCGCCGCCGACCGTCGAGAGCAGGGTTTGATTGAAAAATGCGGCGATGAAGTTGTAGCGCGAAGCCGTCGCCAGCGAAATCTGGACGCCACACTGATCGGCGATTTGGCGCCATCGGCAGGCCACGAGAAACACCTGTAGGTTGGCGGCAACAATGATCGCCGCGAGCCACATGGCGTCGACTCGATTCAGTCGTTCCGCTATGACACCCCAATTCACTCCCTTGAGCGCGAAATAGAGCAGTGAAGCAGATACGGTCGCCTTCAGGAACAGCGCTAATAATTGCCGCATCTACCCGCTCCTTTGCGGTCGAATGGACGCCGCGGCATGGCGGCTGCGGCCCGTCACCCTCACCGCGATCGTCAGCAATGCTATTGAGAAAGAGACCATGAAGGCCAAGCCCCGCTTGCTCCGGCATCTGTTGATAAGAGCCGTAAGCCAATATCGTATCGTGATAGCTTGCTTGGCGGTAAATGAGAATGGGAAATCCGGCGCCGGGCTGATGATGGCCGGTTTCAATAACCTGTAGCCGCAACAAAGGAACCAGCACGCATGTCGCAAGACTCCGTCCTCGTAACCGGAGCCGCCGGTTTTATCGGCTACCACGTTGCGCGCCGCCTCCTGGAAAAGGGAAGCACGGTGGTCGGCGTCGATAACTTGAATGCTTATTACGACCCCGCTTTAAAGCAAGCCAGGATAACGGAACTTTCGAAATTCGACGGTTTCCGCTTCATCAAGCAGGACTTGGCGGATCGCGCCACGGTGGCGGCGCTGTTTTCCGAGCACCGCTTTCCCCTCGTCATTCATCTTGCCGCGCAGGCCGGGGTTCGCTACTCGCTGGTCAACCCCTACGCTTACGTGGACGCGAACCTTCAGGGTTTTATCAACATTCTGGAAGGCTGCCGTCAGAATGAATGCCGGCATCTGCTTTTTGCATCCTCGTCTTCCGTTTATGGCGCCAACACGAAGCTGCCGTTCTCGGTCCATCACAACGTCGACCATCCCATCAGCCTTTATGCGGCGACCAAAAAGGCCAACGAACTGATGGCGCATTCCTATAGTCATTTGTACGGATTGCCGGCGACCGGTCTGCGCTTCTTCACGGTCTATGGGCCCTGGGGACGGCCGGATATGGCGATGTTCATCTTCGCCTCGGCCATCGTCGAGGGCAGACCCATTCGCTTGTTCAACTACGGGAAGATGCGGCGTGACTTCACCTATGTCGATGACGTAACGGAGGCAGTCGTCCGTCTGATTGAACGGGTGCCGGCGCCCAATCCGGCCTGGTCCGGCGATGCGCCCGATCCGGCCACCAGCTCGGCGCCGTGGCGCATCTACAACATCGGCAACGATCGAACGGTCGAGGTTTCCCATGTTGTCGCGCTGCTGGAACAGGAATTCGGCCGGCCGGCGATCAGGGAATTGGTGCCGATGCAGCCCGGCGACGTCGCTGAAACCCGCGCCGACATCGACGACTTGATGCGGGACGTCGGCTTTCGTCCATCGACGCCGATTGAAGAGGGGGTTCGCCGCTTCACGGCCTGGTATCGCGACTATCATGGGCTTTGAACTCGGTGGTAACGGGCGCCCGGGTTGATGGGCGATTGAATCCCAGCCGCTTAGGGCCAAGGAGACTCGCCGCCCTTGCACCGGCGTGCTAGAAAGAGCTGAATAGACAGCGAATAGGGAACTTTGCCGACCTGCCAAGTGTTGATTTTGATGGTGTCGGAAACCCGACCGCAAGCCGCGCGATTTTGTGGCGCGCTTGACCTCTTTTACTTTAAACACGTGTTGTTTTGGGTCTTCGTTGAAGGTTATTAGGAATCTTTAATGGAGCAAATTTCTAAGACCGGATGTTGCCTATGCCCGTCTTGAACGCGTCAACGCGCTCCGAGCTTTCGGCAGCGCTAGCGTCTTGCCGCGGAGCATTCGTAGGGATTGGCCTGTTCAGTGGCATCAGTAACATTCTGATGCTGACTGGATCGTTTTTTATGTTGGAGATTTACGACCGGGTGCTCCCGAGTCGCAGCGTACCTACCCTGGTAGGTCTCGCGCTGCTCGCAGGTATATTATTTTCGTTTCAAGCGATCATTGATCTGATCCGTGGGCGGCTCCTGATTCGCATCGGGGCTTCGCTTGACGCGTCGCTCAGCGACCGCGTTTATGACGCGATCGTGCGATTGCCTTTGCGGATTGGCAATTCAAATGAGGGCCTTCAGCCTCTACGTGATCTCGATAATATTCGGTCATTCCTTTCCAGCCTTGGGCCGACCGCCCTGTTCGATCTTCCCTGGATGCCGCTTTATCTCGGCATCTGTTTTGCGTTTCACTTTTGGATCGGCATCACAGCTCTGATTGGAGCGCTTATTCTCGTCACGTTGACGCTACTCACGGAGCTCCTCACTCGGGCGCCGACAAAAGCGGCGAACGGATTTGCAGTATCACGCATGGGTCTAGCCGAGACTAGCCGGCGCAATGCCGATGTGCTGATGGCCATGGGCATGGCCAAACGGTTGGGGGTTAACTGGAGCGACGCTAATCGCAAGTACATGACTGCCCAGCAGCAGATCAGCGACGTCGGTGGAGGGTTCGGCGCGATGTCTCGGGGGCTGCGATTGATGCTGCAAGCCGGTGTGCTGGCTGTCGGCGCGTATCTTGTGATTCATCAAGAAGCTACGGCAGGCGTCATTATTGCGGGCTCGATTCTGACAGCGCGTGCGCTGGCGCCGGTCGATCTCGCGATCGTAAATTGGAAGGGTTTTATCTCCGCGCGCCAGAGCTGGGGTCGGCTGACAAAACTCCTCGGACTGCTGCCTCCGCTCGAAGCTCCGATGTCTCTGCCGCGTCCGGTAGATCGTTTAACCGTGGAGAGCGCCAGCGTCACTCCTCCTGGCGTTCAAAAGATAGTGGCGCAAGACGTGACTTTTTCACTCAAGCGGGGAAGTGGGCTCGGCGTCATTGGGCCGAGCGCCTCGGGAAAGTCATCGCTTGCAAGAATGCTGGTCGGGGTGTGGCGGCCGGTCCGTGGAAAGATCACTCTCGATGGCGCCTCGCTGGATCAATGGGCGCCTGATATGATCGGCCGCGATATTGGCTATTTGCCGCAGAATGTCGAACTCATCGCCGGCACGGTAGCCCAAAATATTTCGCGTTTTGAGGTCGATGCCGGTCCCAACGGCATCATTGCCGCCGCTCAAGCGGCAGGCGTACACGAAGTTATTCTCAAATTAACCGCCGGTTACGACACCCAGGTTGGCGAACAGGGCATGGCACTGTCCGCAGGTCAGCAACAGCGGGTCGCACTCGCGCGCGCTCTCTATGGCGATCCGTTTTTGGTCGTCCTAGATGAACCGAACTCAAATCTTGATGCTGAGGGCGAGGCGGCGCTCACACAGGCGATCCTTGGCGTTCGTGCCCGGCGGGGCATCGTCGTGGTGGTCGCACACCGCCCCAGCGCGCTTGCGGGCGTCGACTTTGTGCTTGTCATGAATCAGGGACGTCAGCAGGTCGTCGGAAAGAAGGAAGAGGTGCTGGCTAAGGTAGTGCGTCCTGATCCTTCGGCTCCGAGCGCCATCAAGGTCGCGACGAATACAGAGAGGCAGCAGAGGTGAACAAGCAGCTGAACTCAGAGCCGCGTCATTCTATCCGGCGTCATCTTGTTGCAGGGATGGCAGTCATCGTCCTGTTGGTGGGCGGGGTGGGCGGCTGGGCGGCGACCACGCGGTTGTCCGGCGCCGTCATCGCGCAGGGTCTGCTCGTCGTCGATTCAAATGTGAAAAAAGTGCAGCACCCGACGGGGGGAGTGGTAAGCGAGCTTCGGGTACGTGATGGTGATCACGTCCGGGCAGGCGATATTTTGGTGCGTCTCGATCAGACGCAGACGCAGGCGAATCTGACCATAGTAACCAATGGCCTGGATGAGCTGGCAGCACGTCTCGCCCGTGACGAAGCGGAGCGGGATGGAACTGATAAACTTACCTTTCCCGCTGATCTTTTAGCGCGGGAGCGTGAACCTCAAGTTGCCCACCTTCTCAGCGGAGAGCGCAAGCTGTTTGAGATCAGGCGAATGGCGCGAGACGGACAGAAAGCGCAGCTGCGGGCGCGCATTGACCAGTTGAATGAAGAAATTGGCGGCCTTTCGACCCAACGGCAGGCCAGGATTGAGCAAATTGATTGGATAAAAAAGGAGTTGGAAGGAATTCAAGATCTCTGGAAAAAGAATCTCGTCCCCTTCACGCGGGTAACGAGTCTGGAGCGGGAGGCGGCCCGCCTTGAGGGCGAGAGCGGGCAATTTGTGGCTTCGATGGCGCAGACCAGGGGAAAAATCAGCGAAACCGAGCTGCAAATCATTCAAGTCGATCAGGACATGCGCGCTGAAGTAGGCAAGGATATTGCCGAAATTCGCGCCAAGATGTCCGAGTTGACCGAGAAGAAAATTGCAGCGGAAGACCTATTAAGACGGGTTGATATTCGAGCGCCACAAGAGGGGATTGTGCTTCAGTCAACGGTACATACCGTCGGCGGTGTAATCGGACAGGGCGAGCAGATCATGCTCATTGTGCCGGAATCCGAGATGCTGACCGTCGAAGCGAAAATCCAGCCGCAAGAGATCGATCAGGTTCACCTCGGGCAAACAGCGGTGTTGCGTTTTTCGGCATTCAACCAACGCACCACTCCTGAACTCAATGGAGTAGTGAGCCGGATATCTGCCGACGTAACCCAGGATCAGAAGACTGGAAGCTACTACTACACGGTCCGAATCTCTGCGTCTGCGGATGAGATCGCCCGACTCAACAGTCTAAAGTTGATTGCCGGCATGCCGGTGGAAATTTTCATCCAAAGCGAAGAGCGATATGTGATCTCGTATCTCGTCAAGCCGCTGCGCGACCAAATCACCAGGGCCTTCCGCGAAAAATGACGGGGCGAGCCGCTTTATGAAGCCGTGTGCGCGCTCTTCCGCGACGGCGTGAAGGTTAACATGACGGCGATCTTTACCTCCGAGCAGGTTACCCGTTCTATCGACGCGCTGGTGGCCGGCTTGCGGCTTAACGTTCCCGCATCGCGCGCCGCCGAATAGCAGCCATGAGGTTCCGGACCTGTGGATGGCGTGCTGTAACGCTTTGAATCAAAACGTGTTCACCATGCGGACGATGAGGTGTTCGCCAGCGGCCTGCAGCCGTGCTAGGGAGGGTAGGACGTAGAAAAAGACGCGGGGGAATTCTCCGATCATGACACAAACCGCGAGGAAAAACGCGGACAGTCCGTTGCGCGTGGGCGTCGTCGGCGTGGGAGTAATGGGCAGCAATCATGCCCGCGTCTTCGCCAGCATGCCGGGCGTAATGCTCGCCGGGGTCGCCGACCCGGATCGCAAGCAAAGAGATTTGGTGGCGCACGCGCTGGGTTGCCCCGGCTTCGATGACGTCGACGCGCTGCTCGCGGCCGGCGTCGATGCGGTCGGAATCGCGGCGCCGACCCATCTGCATCGCGACATCGCGCTCGCCTGCATCAGCCGCGGCGCGCATGTACTGGTGGAAAAGCCCATCGCCTCATCGGTGGAGGAGGGGCGCGAGATCATCGCCGCCGCCCGCCGCGCCGGCGTCACGCTCATGGTCGGTCATGTGGAGCGCTTCAATCCCGCGGTCGAGGCGATCAAGAACGCCATCCGCGGCGAGGATATTCTTTCCATCGCCATTACCCGCGTCGGTCCCTTCCCGCCGCGCATGACCAACGTCGGCGTCGTCATCGACCTGGCGGTGCACGACATCGACCTGATCCGCTGGTTCACCGATTCGGAGATCGTGGACGTGCAGCCGCAGCTTTCCAGTGCGGTGGCCGAACGCGAGGACATCGCGCTGCTGCAATTCCGCACCGCCTCCGGCGTGCTCGCGCACATCAACACCAATTGGCTGACGCCGTTCAAGGCGCGCAACGTCATCGTCGCCACCCGCGGCAAATACGTCACCGGCGATCTGTTGACCCGCCAGGTCACCGAATGTTTCGGCTTCCAGCCCGATGGCAGCTATTCCATGCGGCATCTTTCCGTCGGCCATGCGGAGCCCCTGCGCGCCGAGCTGGTCGCCTTCGTCAATGCCGTCGTCGGCCGTAAGCCGCCTCCGGTGACCGGCGAGGAAGCCGTGGCCAGCCTGGAGATTGCCATCCGTTGTCTCGAAGCCGCGCCGGCGCAAATCGCGGCGCCGCTGCGTAAAGGTCCCCGCCGCGTCGCCGGCTGACGCTCGGCGGTCGCCGTCTTCCGGAAGCATGAGCCCGATGAACGAGCACGCCCGCCTCAATCACGCGCCGATCCCATTCATTGACGTTGCCGCGCAACGCCGCCGGCTTGGCCGCGCCATCGACGATGCGATCGCGCGCGTGCTTGCCCATTGCCAGTTCGTCATGGGCCCGGAGGTGCAGGCTTTTGAAAAGGATCTTGCGGCCTTCTGCGGCGCGCGCCACGCCATCGGCTGCGCCAGCGGCACCGACGCGCTGCTGCTGGTATTGATGGCCAAGGGCATCGGCCCCGGCGACGCGGTGTTCTGTCCCACTTTCACCTTCTGCGCCACCGCGGAAGTAGTGGCGCTGCTCGGCGCCACCCCGGTCTTGGTCGATGTCGATGAGGAGACCTTCAACCTTGATGTGACAAGCCTCGCGCGCGCGATCCCGCTGGCCAAGCGCCAGGGCCTGAAGCCCAAAGCGGTCATTCCCGTCGATCTGTTTGGTCAGCCGGCGGACCACGATGCCGTCCGCCGCGCGGCACAGGCGGAAAATCTCTTTGTGCTGGACGATGCGGCGCAAGCCTTAGGCGCCACCTACAAGGGCCGCAAGCTCGGCGCGCTGGCGCCCGCCACCGCCACCAGCTTCTTTCCGGCGAAGCCCTTGGGCTGCTTCGGCGACGGCGGCGCGGTGCTGACCGACGACGATGGCTTGGCGGAAACCGTGAAAAGTCTGCGCCTGCACGGCCAAGGCGCCGACAGATACGACAATGTGCGCATCGGCATCACCGGGCGGCTCGACACCATTCAGGCCGCGGTGCTGATCGAGAAGCTGAAAATATTTCCGGAAGAGATCGCCGCGCGCGACCGCGCGGCCAAGCGCTACAACGCCGGTCTCGGCGATGTGGCGGTGGTGCCGAAGGTGGCCGCTAGCTCAACCTCCGTATGGGCGCAATACACCATCCGGCTCAAGCCTGGCCGGCGCGACAAGCTCGCCGCTGATTTGAAGGCGCAGGGCATCCCGACCGGGGTCTATTATCCCAAGCCGCTGCATCGCCTTGCGGCCTACAAGAACTTTCCCGTCGCCGAGGGCGGCGTGCCGGTGAGCGATCGCCTCGCCGAGGAAGTCATCAGCCTGCCCATGCACGCCTATCTCGACGAGCCGACCCAGGACCGGATCATCGGCGCTGTGCGCCGGGCGCTGGGAAGCTAAGCGGCCCATGCGTCATTCCGGGGCGCGCTAAAAGCGCGAACCCGGAATCCAGCGACACGGCACGCATCTGGATTGGGGTCCACGCTCTTTCTTCCCCTCTCCCCTTGCGGGAGAGAGCCTGCCCTCGGGCTTGACCCGAGGGGTGGATCGCCGAGCGAAGCGAAGGCGAGCCGGGTGAGGGGGCGCTTACTTCGTCATGCGCGAGCTTGATGCCCGGGCATCTATGCCTCACGCCGCTTCCAGCCGCGCCAGTTCCGTCTCGAAATCGAAACGCAATTGCGCACCTTCCTCCTCGGGCAGCCAGTTGGTCATCTGCGGGAAGATGGTGCGGTAGAGCGAGACGGTCGTCGGCTCCCAGGGAAGCCTCTGCGCCGCCCGTGCTTCGGCCAGGATTTTATGCAACCGCGCGCGCACCTTGTCCGGGTCGGGGCGGTAGGCGGGGGCGGGCTCGGTGCCGAAGAGGTCAGCCTGCGCTTCACCTTCATATCGCCCTGCCATCTCAATATTGCCCGGCAATCGAGGCTTCGAGCAGCGCAATCTCCTCGGGCGTGAGATCGAACAGGCGATAAACGATGGTGTCGATCTCGCGTTCGGTCTTTTCGATCTCGGCATTGAGCGCGTGAACCTTGGCGGCGTGCGCGACCAGATAGGCTTCCCACTCGCCGCGCTGCTTGACCGGAACTTCCGCGCGGAACACGCGCTTCACCTCGTCGCGGAAGGCGGCGAAATCGAGCGCCCACCATTCCTCTAGCTTGCGCGAGAGCTTGGCGCGCTCGGGCGGGGCGAGGTCGATGATGCGGTGACGGACAGTGGATTGGATGGCGAGGCGGCGCGCGGCAGTAGAAGTACAGTCCTCTCCGAATTTGGCAAGCCGCTTCCGATCAGATGATGCGATTTTTGGAATCGGAACTTTTTCAAGGTATTGAACACGCATTTCATGAAAGCCACCCCTCACGGCCGGCGAAATACTGCTGATAAACGACCAGGATATTTTTGAGTTCAAAAGCGACAGAAGGTCAAAAGTGGCATTTGGAATGAAATATGATTTGTCATTGGAAAAGTATCCTTCAGTATCGAATGCAAAAATTCGATCTTGGGCAAAGTGCCCGTAGATGATTTTCGGCGCAGAAAAACTTGGCTGATACGCCAACTGCGCCTGTTGCAGCTCGAACCATTCCTGCTTGGTCGCGCGCTTTTCCAATTCCGGTTTGAACGGCAAGAGCCAATCGCGGATCGCCGGATAGGCGTTAATATCAACCTTGCCCTTTGGCGTATTGATGAGGAAAAGCCCCTCCGGCTCGACCCGCCAGCGCTTGACGTTCTCGCCGCGCAGGAACGGTTTGAGCAGTTTGGCAGACTTCTTGTCTTGCTTGACAAGCCGGTCGCGCGTTTCCCGGTCGATGACGAAGGCTTCGTTGAGGCCGGTCTTGATGCCGTAGAGCGGCGCGCCGTAGACCTCGCCGAGCGTCTTTTTGCTCGCAACGATCTTGTCGCGCAGCTTCGCCAGCGGCGCGTCCTCGAATTGCCAGGAGCCTGAGCCGAGTCGCGCGCGCGGCATGGGACGGGATTTGGCGGAAAACTCCGCTTCCAAATCCGCGGGCAGCGCATCGACCTTGAGGAAGGCGAGCGCGCCATCGTCCTGTGCCTCGCCTTTGCGCAGGGTGATGATTGCGGGATAGGTCGTGACTCCCTCGAAAATTTGCAGGTCGCCGAAGTCGACCACCGCTTCGACGGCGGCGTGGTCGCCGAGAAACTTGCGCAAATTCTCGCCCGAACCGGTGCGGAAGAAGGTCGATGACGAGATGTAGCCAAGCCGGCCGCCGGCTTTGAGCACACCAACGCCGCGCTCGAAGAAATAGGCGTAAAGATCGGTGCGTTCGTCCGCCACGACGTAGTGCTTCTCCAGATACGGCTTGAACGGCTTGATCAGTTCCATGCGCACATAGGGCGGATTGCCGATCACCACGTCGAAACCGCCCTGCTGGAACGCGGGCGCAAAGGCGGCCCGCCAGTCGAACGGGTGCTGGGTGAATTTCGGATCGTCGATCAGGCTGTTGCCGACCTTGATCGTCGCTTCGAGGTTCTGCAGGCGATGCTTGTTGCGCGCGGTTTTCAACCATAGTGCCAGCCGCGTGATCTCGACCGATTCGGGGTTGAGGTCCACGCCGTAGAGATTTTTGGTCACGATCTCGTCGAAGGGATCGAAATCGATCTTATCTCCGAGACTCGCGAGATGCTCGGTCACACGCCGATATTCCGGTGCCAACAGATCAAAGGCGGCGACCAGGAAGGCGCCCGACCCGCAGGCCGGATCGACGATACGCAGTGCCCGCAAGATGCCGGCATAATCGCTCCAAAAGGCCCGTTCAGCGTCTTTTTCGGTCTCGCCAAAGATAGGATCGCCGTTGGTCGGCGCTTGACGCCCGTGCTTGGCGAGCAGCGCATTGAAACGTTCCGCTAGCGTTGCCCCGATCGTGCGCTCGACCAGAAAGCGGGTGACGATATCGGGCGTATAAACGACGCCCTCACGCTTGCGCTTGGAAACTTTTGGCGGCTCCTCGCCGCGGCTGTCCGCACGCAGCTTTTCGAGGTCGGTGATCGATTGCTCGAAAAGGTGGCCGAGCAGCGTGACCGGAACGTCGTCGCGATAGTCCCACTCGCCGAGCGCCGCGAGAGTTTCCGCCAAATGATCCGGCAACATGAGATCGTCAACAGCTGGATCGCGTGCGAACAGCCCGCCGTTGTACGGCCAGATATTAAGGCTGGCGCTACCCACGTTGACGCCGTCGAACAGTCCCAGAAAGTTCTTCCAGATTGGTTCCGGCCTGAACTCGTTTTTGCGCTCTACCGCGCGCTTCAAGAGCCTATCTGGCAAGAGCGCTGTGCGCTCGGCAAAGGCGATGAACAGGATGCGGTCGAGAATTTTCTGCGCCGGCTCGATGGCGGCGGCCAAGGCAAGCTTCGGGCCATCCACGTGGCCGGTCAGGAACTGGACCAGATTCTGGCGCAGCGCGCTGTATTGCAGATAGAGATCGTTGGTAATGGTCTTGTAGGCGCTGTCGGTATCGCGCAGCAGCTCGTCGGTGGCGCCATCGAGCAGGCGCTTGGCCGACAACAACAACCACAAGCGTTCCCGTTCGTATGGCTCGTCGAGCTTGGTCAGATCAAACAGCTCGTAGGCCTCGCGCCCGCGGCCGAAGCCGTAAAGGCGGATTTCCATGCAATTGGAGACCAGCACCCAGCGGCAACCGCGCACGTCATTGGCGTAGTCCCAGGCCTGCTGCACCGGGCTGCGGCCGCGTCCGGGCATGATGGCGTCGAGGTCCGTCGTGCCCGGTCCTTTCAACTCGAAGGGAGCGACGATTTCATCGGTGCCGTCGTCGGTGCCGAAGCGGCCGAGCGCGACATCGACGGCGCCGCGAGCGATCGGCCGCTCGAAAGCAAGCGTATGCGGCTTGTCCGGGTTAACCTGAGTATAACCGAGAAATTCGCCGAGCACCTCTTGGCAGAACAGCGGCCGCACCGCCGTTTCTTTCATCTTGGCGAATTTCGCGCTTTTGACCGTCTGGGCGTAACGGGTGGCGGCCTCCACCTGTCGCGGCGACAGATCGAAGGTGAAGCCCTTCAGCGCTTCCGCCACGACCTTGTATTTGAGCAGCGGCACCTTGAGCGTGCGGCCGACGGCGGAACGGCCCGTACGGCCACCGCGCCCGCCGTCGCCGATATCGATGCCTGCCGCCGAGAAGAGGTCCATATTCCAGCGTAGAGCGTTCGCGCATCCGCCGTCGACCCGCGAGTGCGGGAACTAACAGATTCATCTAGAGGTCTTCATTTTTACCGGCCTTGACACTGCCTCCGATATAGGACTATATTCCACCTACCTCGTCCACCGAGGGGCGCTTCATGAGGCGTCGTGGGGTGGGACGAATGGGAAGAGGGCGCTGGAGATGCGGCGCTTTTCTTTTCGTGGACGGCGCCGGGGGAAAACCTCGGCCTCGATCCGGTGCGGTGCCCGCGGGCAGGTTTTCGCAAAACCTGCACTCGGGCGGCGTCGGGGCTCCGCCCGGGGGTAATAAGGCCCCCGCCAGGAGATGGCTGACGACCGGAGAGTTCTCCGGCGAAAGCGCGGCCCGCCGCCGGAAGGAGAACGCCGCAAGTGGAGCGCCGCGAGGCGTGCGCGTCGATCGCAAGACGCGCGCCACGTCTCACCAGGCGTGGATTTATTTGGTGCGCCTTTCGGCGCTCCGCTCCCCTCGTTTTTCCGGGGGGCAACTCCCCCGTGCCCCCTGTTCCGGGGAGCATGAAGTTCAGACGACGGCGCGCCCGCGCCGCAAAAAATGGGGCCGGCGGAGCTATGCGTCATGCTGAGGTGCGAGCGCAGCGAGCCTCGAAGCATGACGCCGCATCCTTCGAGGCTCGCCGCAAACGCGGCTCGCACCTCAGGATGACGGCTAAAATGCTGTCTGAAAAAATGAATCAGGAAAAAGGGAAGCCTCCGCTCACCCGCGCTTATAAATATCGTCCAGCCGCACGATGTCGTCCTCGCCGAGATAGCTGCCGGTCTGCACCTCGATCAGCTCCAGCGGAATTTTTCCGTGATTGGCCAGCCGATGCACGCTGCCGATCGGAATATAGATCGACTCGTTCTCGTGCACGATGCGCGGCTCGTCGCCGATAGTGACTTCGGCTGTGCCGCGCACCACCACCCAATGCTCCGCGCGATGCCGGTGCTTCTGCAACGACAGCATCCCGCCTTCCCGCACCACGATGCGCTTGACCTGGAAGCGCTCGCCGGCGTCGATCGACTCGTAATATCCCCACGGCCGGTGCACGCGGCGGTGATCGGTGGCTTCCGGCCGCTTCGCCGCCTTGAGCTTGTCCACCAGCTCGCGCACCTCCTGGGCGCGAGCGCGCGGGATCACCAGAACCGCGTCGGGCGTGGACACCACCACGAGATCGCTGACGCCGACGACGGCGGTCAGCCGCTCGTCCGCATGGATGACGCAATTCGCCGTGTCCACGGCGATGACCGGGCCCTGCACCGCATTGCCTGCGCCGTCATGCTTCACCACGTCGAAAATGGCGTCCCAGCTGCCGATGTCGGACCAGCGGAAATGTCCCTCCACCACCGCGGCGCGGTCGGTCTTTTCCATCAGCGCATAGTCGATGGATTTCTGCGGCGCGCGCGCGAAGGCGGCGGGGTCAAGACGCAGGAAGCCGAGATCGGTGCTCGCCGCCTCCACCGAAGCTTCCACGGCCTCCGCCATTTCCGGCTCGTAGCGCGCAAGTTCCGAGAGCAGCACGTCGGCGCGAAACAGGAAATTTCCCGAATTCCACAGGTAGCCTTCGGCGATGTAGCGCGCGGCGGTGGCGGCGTCCGGCTTCTCGACAAATTTTTCCACCACATGCACGTCTTTCGGCCCGATGGCCTTGCCGCGCAGGATGTAGCCGTAGCTCGTCTTCGGCTCCGTGGGCTTGATGCCGAAGGTCACGATGTGCCCGGCGTCGGCCGCCTGCCGCCCGGCGAGGCAGGCCGCGCGGAACGGCTCCACATCCAGCACCACATGGTCGGCGGCCAGCGCCAGCACCACCGCGTCAGGGTCCTGTTTCTTCGCCAGCACCGCGGCGGCGGCGATGGCGGCGGCGGAATCCCGCCGCATCGGTTCGATCACCACCGTCGCCTCAACTCCGGCTTCCTCGGCCTGGCGCCGCGCGAAAAAATGAAACTGCGGCCCGGTCACCACGATCGGCGGGGCGAACAGCGCGCGGTCCGCCACCCGCAGCAGCGTCTGCTGATAGGTTGAAAGATTGCCCACCAGCGGCAGGAATTGCTTGGGCAAGGCGTCCCGCGATACCGGCCACAGGCGCGTCCCAGCGCCGCCGGCAAGCAGTACGGGTACGATGGGGGAGGGGGCCATTGATTCGCGCCTGCGGGTCGATTGCCGTTATTTCAAAAACCACGCCGTATGGCGAGGGGATATGTTGCCCATTTTGGCGCAGATTTGTGAGGTTATTTGGCATGGTGAATGAATGATCGAGCGCATCCTCGCCGTCGGCGGCTTGACGCTGCTGTCGCGCATCAGCGGCTTTTTTCGCGACATCATGCTGGCGGCGATCCTCGGCGCGGGGCCGGTGGCGGACGCCTTTTTCGTGGCGCTGCGCCTGCCCAATCATTTCCGCGCCATCTTCGCGGAGGGCGCCTTCAACGCCGCTTTCGTGCCGGCCTATGCCCGCATTCGCCAGCAGGGCGGCCCCGAACGGGCGGGCATTTTTGCCGACCGTATTTTCACGCTGCTGCTTATCAGCCAAATCGTACTGCTGGTGGTGGCGCTGCTTTTTACTCCCGGCGTGATCGCGCTGCTGGCCCCGGGCTTCACCCATGACCCTGCTCGTTTCGGCTTGGCGGTGGACTTGACCCGCATCACCTTTCCCTACCTGCTGCTGGTGACGCTGGTCACGCTCTACGGCGGCATCCTCAACGCGCTGCACCGCTTCGCCGCCGCCGCCGCCGCGCCCATCCTGCTCAATCTGTCGATGATGATGACACTGGCGCTCGCCGCCTTCTTCCCCGGCGCCGGCCACGCCGCGGCCTGGGGCGTGCTGATTGCGGGCTGCCTGGAATTCGCCCTGGTAGCAGGCGACGCCGCCCGCGCCGGCGCGCTGCCGCGCTTTCGCTGGCCCGACTTCGATGCGGATGTGCGAAAATTCTTCCGCGCGCTCGGCCCGGCGACGCTTGGCTCGGCGGGCGTGCAGCTTGCGCTCTTCGCCGACACCATCATCGCCAGCTTCCTCGCTACCGGCGCGCTGTCGGCGCTCTACTACGCCGACCGTTTGCACCAATTGCCTATCGGCGTCATCGGCATCGCCGCCGGCACGGTGGTGCTGCCGGAAATGGCGCGGCGCATCGCGGCGGGAGACGAGGGGGGCGCGCGCCATGCGCAGAACCGCGCCATCGAACTGACGCTGCTGCTCGCCGTTCCCTGTGTTGTGGCCTTTCTCATCGTGCCCGAACTCATCATGCGCGCCTTGTTCGCGCGCGGCGCCTTTACCGCGGCCGATGCCGTGGCGGCCGGACAAACGCTCGCGGCCTATGCGCTCGGCCTTATTCCCTTCGTGCTCATCCGCAGCGTCGTCGCCACGTTCTTTGCGCGCGGGGATACCGCCAATCCGGTCAAGGCGTCGCTCGCCGCGGTTGCCGTCAACATCGCCTTCAAGATCATGCTGGTGGGATCGCTGGCGCAGGTGGGTCTGGCGCTGGCCACCTCCATCGGCGCCTGGATCAATCTCGCGCTGGTCCTCTGGCTGGCGGCGCGCGCGGGCCTGATCGGGTTCGATCCAGACCTGCGGCGGTCGGTGACCAAGATCGCGGCGGCCGGTCTGGCGCTCGCCGCCGCGCTGTGGCTCGGCGATGGAGTTGCCACAAGTCTCGTGCGGGATGGGACAGCCCTGCGCGATGAAATCAGACTTGCACTGCTCGTGCTACTCGGCGCCATTGTCTATGGCGGCATTGTGATGGCGCTGTTCGGCCGGCGATGGTTAGCGGCCTTCCGCGGGCGATCGGGCCCGCCTCTTTCATGAATGCGCCCGAGCGCCTATCTTCGCAAAACGCGCCACATCCTTCCCCTATACGGAAAGAAAATGACTAAGTCCGTTTCAGTGCGCCTCGTGGCCCTGCTTCTTCTGCTCGCGCCCGCGCTGATGGCCTGTGGCGACAGCCAGCCACCGGGCCCCCCACCGCCGTCGGTGACCGTCGCCAAGCCGGTGAAACAAACCGTCGTCGATCAGGATGAATATGTCGGTCGCTTCCTCGCCGTCGATTCCGTGGAGGTTCGCGCGCGCGTTTCAGGCACTCTGGATGCCGTGCATTTCAAGGACGGGCAGATGGTCAACAAGGGCGATCTCCTTTTCACCATCGACCGCCGTCCGTTCCAGAACGCGCTCGACCAGGCGCGCGCCAATCTTCTCCAGGCGCAATCGAATTTGGTCTTCGCGGAGACCGACCTCGCCCGCGCCCAGCAGCTCGTGCGCGACAAGGCAATCCCCGAGCAGGTTTTCGACCAGCGTGCGCAGGCCAAGCGCAATGCCGAAGCTTCGGTGGCGGCAAACCAGGCGGCGGTTCGCCAGGCGGAGCTTGATCTGGAATTCACCGAGCTGCGCGCGCCGATCACGGGACGCATCGGCGACCGGCGCGTCTCTCCGGGAAACCTGGTGACCGGCGGCGCAGGCGCGACCCTGCTGGCAACCATCGTCTCCACCGATCCCATCCGTTTCGAGTTTACTTTCGACGAGGCCTCCCTGCTGCGTTACGACCGGCTGGTCAAGCAGGGCGGCGCCGACGTGACAACCCGCGGGCTTTCCTTGCCCGTGAAGCTGAGGCTCATCGACGAGCCGGACTTTCGCCATGAAGGCGGGATGGATTTCGTCGACAACGTGATCGATCGCTCGACCGGCACCATCCGCGGCCGCGCCGTATTTGCCAATCCTACTGCCCTGTTCATCCCCGGCATGTTCGCGCGCGTGCAGATTCCGGCTTCGCCGCCGCACGAGGCGCTGCTGGTGCCGGACGCCGCCATCGGCGCCGATCAGGCGCGGAAGTTCGTCTATGTCGTGGGTCCGGACAATACGGTGAAGCAAGCCTATGTCACGCTGGGCCTGGTCACCGGCGGCCTGCGCGTCATCCAAGAGGGGTTGACGCCGGACGCGCGTGTTGTGGTCAACGGCCTGATGCGGGTGCGGCCCGGCGTCAAGGTCACGCCGCAGGAAGAGGGCGCTCCGCCGTCTGACGCGCCGCCGGCCAAAGCCCCATAAGCGACGGACATCGTTCGATGCGTATTTCACATTTCTTCATCGACCGTCCGATCTTCGCCGCGGTGATTTCGATCATCATCGTGATTCTCGGCGGCGTGTCGTTCGCGCGCCTGCCGATCGCGCAATATCCCGAGATCGCGCCGCCCACCATCAACGTGTCGGGACAATACCCCGGCGCCAGCGCCGAGGTCATATCCTCCACCGTGGTGGCGCCGATCGAGGATCAGATCAACGGCGTGGAAGGGATGCTCTACATCTCCTCCAGCGCGACCTCGGACGGCCGCTTCTCCATCTCCGTGACCTTTGATCTCGGCACCAACTTGGACATCGCCCAAGTGCAGGTGCAGAACCGCGTCAGTATCGCCCAGCCACGGCTGCCCGCGGATGTGCGCAATATCGGCGTGACTGTGGCGAAAAGCTCGCCCGACCTGATGATGGTCGTGCATCTCTTTTCCCCGGATAAATCGCGCGACCAGCTCTACGTTTCCAATTTCGCCAGCCTTCAGATCAAGGACGCGCTGACCCGCGTGGACGGCGTCGGCTCCATCGTCGTCTTCGGCAGCCGTGACTATTCCATGCGTGTATGGCTTGACCCCGGCCGCCTGCAATCGCTCGGCCTCACCTCGCAGGACGTCGTGACGGCCATACAAGGCCAGAACTTACAGGTCGCCTCCGGCGTGCTTAATCAGCCGCCGCAGAAGGATCCATTGGCGTTTCAGGTATCGGTGCAGACCCAGGGCCGCCTGAGCGATCCCACCGAATTCGGCAACATCGTGGTGAAGAATACGCCGTCCGCAGTCGTGCGGCTGAAGAACGTGGCGCGCGTCGAGCTCGCCGCCCAGGACTACGGGTCGAATTCCTATCTCAACCGTGACCCGGCGGTTGCCCTCGCGATCTTTCAACGCCCGGGCTCGAACGCGCTCGCCACGGCCAAAACCATTCGCGCGACCATGGAGCGGCTTTCGGAGCGCTTCCCCTCGGGCATCAAGCACGCCATCGTCTACGATCCGACGCAGTTCATTCAGCAATCCGTCGACGAAGTGGAAATAACCATCGGCATCGCCGTGTCGCTTGTGGTGTTTGTCATCATCATGTTCCTGCAGACTTGGCGTGCGGCGGTTATTCCGATCGTCGCCATCCCGGTGTCGCTGATCGGCACGTTCTTTTTCATGTCGCTGTTCGGCTTCAGCTTGAACAACCTATCTCTATTCGGCCTCGTGCTCGCGGTCGGCATCGTGGTCGACGACGCCATTGTGGTAGTAGAGAACGTGGAACGCAACATCGCGGCGGGCATGGCCCCGCGCGAGGCCGCCATCCGCAGCATGAGCGAGGTCGGCTCGGCGCTAATCGCCATTTCGCTGGTGCTGTCGGCGGTGTTCATTCCTTCCGCCTTCATCACCGGCATTTCTGGCCAGTTCTACCGGCAATTTGCGCTCACCATCGCCGGCGCGACGCTCATCTCCTTGACCGTATCGCTGACGCTTTCGCCCGCGCTCTGCGCTCTTCTGTTGCGCCCGCATCATGACCGCCGCCAGCCGCTCTTGCTGTGGCCGGTGCAGGGCGCCTTCAATCTCTTCAACAAGGGCTTCGGCGCTTTTTCCACTCATTACGGCCGGCTGGTGGCGCGCGTCGTGCGCTTCTCCGGCGTCATGCTGCTCGTCTATGCCGCGGTCCTAGTCATGGGATTTCTCGAATTCCGTCAGGCCCCGGTCGGATTCATCCCGCAACTGGACCGCGGCTATATCATCGTGGCGGCGCAGTTGCCGCCCGGCGCCGCGCTCCACCGTACCGATAAGGTGCTGCGCCGGGCCGTCGATATCGCATTCGATACGCCAGGCGTCGCCGGCGCCGTGAACATCGTCGGCTTCTCCGGTGCCACCTTCAGCCAAGCGTCTAACTCAGGCGCCATCTTTCTCGTGCTCGAGCCATTCAAGCAGCGCGCCGGCGACCCCAGAAAGTCCGCTTCCGCGATCCAGGCTGAATTGTTCAAGCGCTTCGCGCCGATTGAGGACGCCCTCGTGCTGGTGATCCTGCCGCCGCCGGTGGCCGGCATCGGCAATGCGGGCGGCTTCCGCATGATGGTGGAAGACCGCGCCGGGCGCGGCCCGCCGGCGCTGCAAGCGGCCGTCTACGCCATGATGGACCGCGCGGCGCAGACGCCGGGGCTGAGCCAGGTCTTCTCCTTGTTCGAGACATCGACCCCGCAGCTCTATCTCGACATCGACCGCACCAAGGCGCAGCTGCTCGGCATCAACATTCCCGACGTCTTCGGCGCGCTGCAAATTTATCTCGGCTCGTCCTATGTCAACGATTTCAATCTGCTCGGCCGCACCTTCCGCGTCGTCGCGCAGGCGGAGGGCGAGGATCGGCTCGAACCGAAAGATGCGCTGAAAATCCGCGTACGCAATTCGGCCGGCGAGACGGTGCCGATCGGCGCCTTCACCACGGCGAGCGACCGATCCGGGCCGTTCCGCGTGCCGCGCTACAACCTCTATCCGGCCGCCGAGCTCGATGGCGCGCCAGCGCCCGGCTATTCGCAAGGCCAGGCAATCGGGATCATGGAAAAGCTCGCGGCAGAGACGCTGCCGGAAGGGTTCAGTTTTGAATGGACGACTCTCGCCTTCCAGCAATTGCGCGCGGGTAACACTGCCGTCTTCGCCTTCGTGCTGGCGGTGGCCTTCGTCTTTCTCGTCCTTGCCGCCCAATATGAGAGCCTGACGCTGCCGCTTGCCGTCATTCTCATCGTGCCCATGTGCCTGGTCGCGGCCATCACCGGCGTGCTGATCCGCGGCCAGGAGAACAACATCCTCACCCAGGTGGGCTTCATCGTGCTCATTGGGCTTGCCGCCAAGAACGCTATCCTGATCGTCGAATTCGCCAAGCAGTTGGAGGAGCGCGGCAACGACCGCTTCGCTGCCGCGATTGAAGCCGCGCGGCTGCGCCTGCGCCCGATCGTCATGACCTCGCTGGCCTTTGTCTTCGGCGTGACGCCGCTGGTCTGGGCTGCGGGCGCCGGCGCGGAGATGCGCCAGTCGCTGGGCACGGCGGTGTTCTTCGGAATGATCGGGGTGACGGCCTTCGGCCTGATCTTCACCCCGGTCTTCTACGTTGTCAGTAGAGCGGCCGCCGACCGCCTGAGCGGGTTTGTGGCGTCAAGGAAAACGGCCAAAACAGCGGAATAAGGCGCGGCGGCGAGTATGAGCTGACCCATTACAAAGTCTTATGAAATCGCAGCCTGCGGCGTTTTGCCCATCTATGTCGCGCGGGAATAATCAAAATAGCGTGGTGTTCACACTGGGGCGGCCCAGGCACGGCCAGAACGCAACCCGAGGGAGAAACCAATGATCCGTACCCTGAGCGTCGTTGCAGCCATCGCGCTGGGCGCGACTGCCGTGCTTGCCCAGTCGGATGTGATTGCCGCGCGTAAGGAATTTATGAAAAACTACAGCAAGTTTGGCAATGCCACACTTGGCCGGATGGCGCGCGATCGGATGCCGTATGAGCAGGCCAAGGTCGATGAAGCTCTGGCGCATTTTACCGAGACCGCACCGAAGATCCCGAGCCTGTTCTCGGCAGGCGGGTTTCAGGGCCCTGTGCCCGATAGTAATTATTACGCCGTGTCCAAGGCTTTCGAAAGCCAGAGCCAGAGCGACATCAAGGCGCGGGCCGAGAAACTTGCAAAGGACCTCGATGACACCAAGGGCAAGATCAAGGATCTTGAATCACTCAAGGCCATCTGGCTAGCCATCGAGAAGAACAATTGCGACAGTTGTCACGAGGCCTACCGCCTGCGGCGTCAATCATAATTGTTGCTGCGAGCCGCAGATAACAAACACCCGCCGGTTCACACCGGCGGGTGTCGTGTTTCTGCTCACGGGGTTACTTCGTAACTTGCCCGCGGATTTCACCGCCGGGATTAGCGGCGGTGTGGACATTGACGTAATAGCGGCCGGCCAAGAGGTCGGCGGCCTGAGCGTCAGTCAATGTGGCGGAGCCGTTGACCGGGCTGGTGGCCTGGTTGGGGATCGGCACCGCGACGCCGGCGTTTTTACCCGCCTCGGCAGGGCCGTGGAAATGCGCGGCGGTCGCGGGTCCGCTCAGCCCCGAATAAGTCACCGTCCAGGTCAGTTTCTTACTCGTGGTATCATAGGTGACCACGGCTGTGCCTTTTCCTTGCGTCGTGACGGCCGGTACTTCGTTCGCACCCGACAATGGGGCTACTTTGAGATTAAGGGTCTCGGTGCTGGCCGGAAGGCCGCTGGCGAGAAGCGCGGCGAAGGCTAGTCCTGCGATGCCGCCGCAGAAAATTTTGCTGTTCACGTAAAATCCTCCCTTTGAGTTGCTAAGTGACCGGAGCCACCTGCAATAAACCCCGGTACCTTGTGGTTATTCCCGTTATGTCATGCATTCGGCTGTAGGCCCGATATTATTATGCATCGAAAAGGGTTTGGGGCTACACGCATCCGTTCCAGTTGTCATCAAATAAAAGTAATTGAGGCCAAGCCGTGCTGCGAAAGCTGCTTATTATTGGGGGGATCTTTTCCATCGTTGGGCTGGCAGGCTATGGGATCGTCACCCGGCCCCAGTTGGTTGCCGAGCGCGCGCTCTGGCCGCACGTTCCAGATCTCGAAAACGGCAAGACGATGTTCTTTGCTGGGGGCTGCGCTGGCTGCCACGCCCCCCCGGGACAGGAAGATCCGACCAGGCTTGGCGGCGGACGCGGCCTGAAATCTCCGTTCGGCACCTTCTACGTCCCCAACATCTCCTCCGACCGCCAGGATGGCATCGGGGCCTGGAGCGAGGCTGATTTCGTCACCGCCATGTGGAAGGGCACGTCACCGGGCGGCCAGCATTACTTTCCGGCCTTCCCCTATACGTCGTATCAGCGCATGAGACTCGAAGACGTGCGCGACCTTTTTGCCTATCTCAAGACTCTCCCGGCCGAGCCGGGCAAGGTGCGCGGCCACGACGTGCCTTTCCCCTTCAACATTCGCCGCAATGTCGGCGGCTGGAAGCTGTTCTTTCTCGACGGCAAGCAGTTAGAGCCCATTCCGGCGCGATCAGCCGCATGGAACCGCGGCGCCTATCTGGTGAACGGTCCCGGTCATTGCGCCGAATGTCACAGCCCGCGCAACTTTCTGGGCGCTGTCAAATCCGATCAGCGCTTTGCCGGCGGCCCAGACCCGGAGGGCGAAGGCTGGGTGCCGAATATCACTCAGAAAGGGATCAGCGACTGGTCGGAGAAAGACATCGCTACTGTGCTGGAGACCGGCGATCTTCCGGACGGGGATCGCGTCGGCGGCGCGATGGTGAAAGTCGTGCGTAATACGTCGCAGCTCAGCGCGGAGGACCGCGCGGCGATGGCGCACTATATCAAGTCACTGCCACCCGTGGAGGGACCCAAACCTCCGCCGCGGAAATGACGCCGCCTTGAACATAGTCACCGCCATCCTGCTCAAGGTTATCTCGACGCTGCTGTTTGCGGTGATGGGGGCCCTGGTGCGCTGGCTCGGCGACATCGTCCCGGTGGGACAGATCGTATTCTTCCGCAGCGCCTTTGCCATAATCCCCGTTGTCCTTTTCTACGCGTGGCGGCGCGAGCTTTGGACCGCGCTGCATACCGGAAGGCCACTTGGTCATATCGGCCGCGCTCTGGTCGGCGTAGGCGGCATGTTCTTCAACTTCGGGGCGCTGGCGCGGCTGCCCATTGCCGATGTCACGGCAATCGGCTTTTCCTCGCCGCTCATCACGGTGGCGCTGGCGGGGCTGCTGCTGGGTGAACGCGTGCGCATTTACCGCTGGTCCGCCGTCATCGCCGGTCTCGCGGGCGTCGTCGTGATGCTGGCGCCGCACCTGTCCGTGGGGCAGCTTTCCGCCATGTCCGACACGGCAGCGCTCGGCGCGATTTTTGCCGTGATGGCCGCTCTGCTCGGCGCCGCCGCCGTGATCCAGACACGGCGCTTGACCTATAGCGAGACCACTTCCTCGATTGTTCTGTATTTTTCTCTGATCTGCACGGCCGCGGGTCTGCTGACCTTGCCGTTCGGTTGGCTATGGCCGACCATGCCACAGTTAGTCGGGCTCATTATGATCGGCGTGCTCGGCGGAGTGTCGCACCTTTTGTTGACCGAAAGTTACCGCTACGCGCAGGCCTCTCTGGCCGCGCCGTTTGATTATGCGGCTATCCTCTGGGCCTTTCTGCTCGGCTATTTCGTGTTCGGCGAGGTTCCCGGTCCCCTGGTCCTGGTTGGCGCGGCCATCGTGGTCGCCGCCGGCCTGTTCGTGATCTGGCGCGAGCGCCAACTCGGGCTCCAGCGCCGCCGCGAAGCGGAAGGCTCGCCGACGGGTGTGTGACGAGAACGTGAACGATGCAGCATGGACCCGCTGAGTTTAGCCTGGCCGCGCCACCTTCTCCGGCCGGCTGACCGTCACGTTCAGATCCTTCACCAAGCCGTTGGCGAGGGAATAGACCCAGCCGTGGACGCAAAGGTCCTGACCACGCGCCCAGGCATCCTGCACAAAGACGTCAGATGCGACGTTCCTCACTTGCCGGATGACGTTGAGTTCGCACAGACGGTCTAGGCGGGCGCGCCAACCGGGGATCGCGTCAAGCTCGTGGAGGTGCTCATGGCAAACCTCGCGGATCGGGTGCAGCCAGTGATCCACGAGGCCGCGTCGCTTGCCATCCACCGCTGCGCTCACTCCGCCACACCCGTAGTGTCCCACCACCATGATGTGCTTCACCTTCAACACGTCGACTGCGAATTGCAGCACCGAGAGGTAGTTGGCATCCTGCGGTGGAGCAAGGTTGGCAACGTTTCGGTGTACGAAGAGCTCGCCGGGGTCGAGGCCCACAATCTCGTTGGCAGGCACCCGGCTATCGGAGCAGCCGATCCACAGATACTCCGGCGCCTGCTGGCGTTCGAGCCGCTTGAAGAAGCCGGCGTCGGCGGAAACCATCCGCTCCGCCCAGGCGCGGTTGTTTGCCTTCAAGTGATCCAGCATGGGCACGTCCATAGCGCTAAATGTTGTGGGCCAACAAGACGGAGATGCGCCCGCTTACGGTTCCAACGCGGACTCTGGCAGCCGTCCAGGGGTGTGTTTATGAGTTCGCGCCCTAGCTGCCGAAGGCCTTGAAGGTGATGATGGTGCGGGTGTCCTGGATGCCGGGAAGGGTCTGCACCTTTTCGTTCACGAAGTGGCCGATGTCGGTGCCTTCCTCGACATAGAATTTTGCCAGCAGGTCGAACTCGCCCGCGGTCGAATAGACTTCCGAGGCGATCTCTGCATCGGCGAGCCTGTTGGCGACATTGTAGGATTTGCCGAGCTGGCATTTGATCTGCACGAAAAAGGCAATCATGCGAGCCTCCCGGCCGCCGTTTCTGCACGGCGCCCAATCCAGCAAAATCGCCTGCCTCTGGCAAGCGCTTGCGGGAGACGCGCCGGCCGACTAGGTATGTCCGGCAATCTCATGGGGTGCCCTAGAGCATGATCGGCGGAGGGAACAGGGATGCGCGTCGATCTTCGCCTCTATGCCCTTGTCGATCCCGAGCGCGCAGCCGGGTGGCAGCTGCCCGAACTCGCCGGGCGCGTTGCCGAAGGCGGTGCGACCCTGGTGCAGCTCCGCGACAAGCAGTCGGGCACGCGGGCGATGATCGAGGAGGCGCGCGCCATCAAAGCCGTGCTGGCGCCGTCGCGCGTGCCTCTTGTCGTCAACGATCGCGTCGACGTGGCGCTGGCCGCCGGCGCCGATGGCGTTCATGTCGGCCAGGACGACATGGACCCGCGCGACGCGCGCCGCCTGCTTGGGCCCGACGCCATCATCGGGCTGAGCGTCAAGACCCAGGCGCAAGCGCAAGCCGCGCCGCTGGAGCATCTGAGCTACGTCGCCGTCGGCGGCGTCTTCGCCACGTCCTCGAAGGACAATCCCGACCCGCCAATCGGCCTCGACGGCCTGAAATCCATCGTGGATGCAATATGCGCCCGCGCGCCGGGATTTCCCGTCGGCGCCATCGCAGGGATCGAGGAAGCCAATGCCGCTGATGTCATCGCCGCCGGCACCGACGGCATCGCCGTGATCTCGGCCTTGTCCTTTGCGCCCGACCCGGCTCAGGCGGCCGGCAGGCTGCGCGGGATCGTTGACGCGGCCTTGCGGAAGCGAGGCGCGCGATGACTACGCCCATCGCCGTCACCATCGCGGGATCAGACTCCAGCGGCGGCGCTGGAATCCAGGCGGACCTGAAAACCTTTTCCGCGCTTGGTGTCTACGGTGCCTCCGTCATCACCGCGCTCACCGCACAGAACACCCGCGGGGTCACCGGCATTCACGATGTTCCGCCTGATTTCATTGCCGCGCAGATCGACGCGGTTTTCTCCGACCTGAACGTGGGTGCGGTGAAGATCGGCATGCTGTCACAACCGGCGGCGATTGAAGCGGCGGCTGCGGGCCTTGATCGTCATGGGGCGCGCAATGTGGTGCTCGACCCGGTGATGATCGCGGCTTCCGGCGACCGCCTGCTGGCGCCGGAAGCGGTCGCGGTGTTGCGCCGCATGCTGATCCCGCGCGCGCTGGTGATTACGCCGAACCTGCCGGAAGCCGCCGCCTTGCTCGATGGTCCGCTTGCAACGACGGAACTGGAGATGCGTGAACAGGCGGAGAAGCTGCTCGCGCTCGGCGCCCGCGCCGTGCTCATCAAAGGCGGTCATGCGGAAGGCGCCGAGAGCGTGGATTTCCTTGTGCAATCGACGATTGTCGCGCGGCTTGCCGCCGGCCGCATCGCCACATCCAACACCCACGGCACCGGCTGCACGCTGTCATCCGCCATCGCGGCGGGGCTGGCCAAGGACGCCGATCTGTCCGAGGCCGTGCGCGAGGCCAAGGCCTATGTCACGGCGGCCATCGCGGCGGCGGAGCGGCTTGCGATCGGCCATGGCCACGGCCCGGTGCATCATTTTCACGCGTGGTGGTGACGCCAATTCGTCATTCCGGAAGCCTCGCGTAGCGAGGCTATCCGGAATCCAGATGCAGACGCTCCCCGTGCTTCTGGATTCCGGGTTCGCGCTTTCAGCGCGCCCCGGAATGACATTCACATTCGAAACTTCACGATCGTCTGCCGCTGCTCGCCCAGGCCGTCGATGCCCAGCCGCACCGCGTCGCCGACGTTGAGGAATTTGCCGTCCGGCTTGAAGCCGAGGCCGACGCCCGGCGGCGTGCCGGTGACGATGATGTCGCCCGGCTGCAGCACGAAGAACTGCGAGCAGGACCAGACGAGATGCGCAACGCCGAACACCATGGTCCGGGTGTTGCCGCGCTGGCGTTTCTCGCCGTTGACGTCGAGCCACATGTCGAGATTTTGCGGATCCTTGATCTCGTCCTTGGTCACCAGCCAGGGGCCGATCGGGCCGAAAGTCTCGCAGCCCTTGCCCTTGTTCCACTGGCCGCTGCTGCGGTCGATCTGAAAGTTGCGTTCGGATACGTCGTTCGCCAGGAAATAGCCGGCGACTACCTTCAACGCATCCTGCTTCGAAAGATAACGCGCGCGCTGGCCAATGACGACGCCGAGCTCGACCTCATAGTCGAGCTTTTTCGACTCCTTCGGCATGATCGTGTCGTCATTCGGCCCGCAGATGCAGGTCGTCACCTTGTTGAAGATGATCGGCTCGTCCGGCAGCGCCAGCCTGGCCTCGGCGGCGTGGTCGGCGTAGTTCAGGCCGATGCCGATGAAATTGCCCACCTTGCCGACGCACGGCCCAAGCCGCGGATTGCCCCGCACCAGCGGTAGCTTGTCGAGTTTCGCCTTGGCGATCTTGGCCAGCCCCTTCGGGGTCAGCGCCTCGCCTGCGATGTCCGGCACCACGCCCGACAAATCGCGGATTTTGCCATTGGCGTCAATTATGCCGGGCTTTTCACGGCCGGCGGGCCCGAAGCGGACGAGCTTCATGCATTCCCCCCAGAATATTTGTAATTATTGAGCGTGTGGCGCCGTGATCATGCGACGAGTAGCGCGGTGGATGCAAGGTCAGTAGCCTGCGATGCGGCGCCGTGCTTGCTCGTCGGCCGGTTGCGGCGTTACGGTCGTTTATGGCCGGTTCCGATCGCTCGCTGGTTCTGCCCACCGCCGCCGACGTCGATGCCGCGGCCGCGCGGCTATCCGGCATCGCCTTGCACACGCCGCTGGTGACGTCTCCGGTGCTGGATGCGCTGACAGGCGGTCGCGTCTTCCTCAAAGCCGAGGCCCTACAGTACACCGGCTCGTTCAAATTCCGCGGCGCCTACAACAAGCTGGCGTCGATTCCTGCGGAGCGCCGCGCCGCCGGCGTGGTGGCTTTTTCCTCCGGCAATCACGCCCAAGGCGTTGCAGCGGCGGCGAAGCTGTTGGGCATGCGGGCGACGATTGTCATGCCGCGCGATGCACCCAAGGCAAAACGCGAACGCACTGCCGCCTTCGGCGCGGAGGTTGTTCTCTATGACCGCCAGAAAGAGGATCGCGAAGGCATCGCGCGGGCGATCGCGGAAAAGCGCGGGGCCGTGCTGGTGCCGCCCTACGACGATGCTTTGATCATCGCGGGGCAGGGGACGGTGGGGCGGGAGATTGTGGAGGATCTGGGCGGGATGGGGCTCGTCCCGGAGATCGTGATTGTTCCGGCGTCGGGCGGCGGGCTGACCGCCGGCGTGGCGCTTGCGGTGAAAGCGCGCGTGCCGTCCGCGCGAGTCTACACCGCGGAGCCGGAAGGTTTCGATGATTATGCCCGTTCCTTCCGCAGCGGACGGCGCGAGCAGAACCCGGCGCTCGCCGGCACGATCTGCGACGGACTGATGACCGCCACGCCGGGGGAAATCACCTTCGCCGTCAATCGCGCCCTGGTCACGCAAGGCGTCACAGCGAGCGATGAACAAGTCGGCAAAGCCGTCGCCTTTGCGTTCCGCGAGCTGAAGCTGGTGGTGGAGCCGAGCGGGGCGGTGGCGCTGGCCGCGCTGATGGCGGGCAAGCTCGACGTGACAGGCAAGATCACGGTCGCGGTACTCTCCGGCGGCAATATTGATCCGGAATTGTTCTGCAAATTAGTTGCGTAAAGCGCGTTAGCTGAACAGGGCGATCTTTTCTTCGTCGCTCATCGCGCGCAGCGGCGCGAGCGGATCGTTCGGCGCGCGCGGCGCAGGCTTCGAGGCCGGCAGCGCTGCAAGCGAAGCCGGCGCGGGTATCGCCGGCGTCGCGGCCGGTGAGGGCTCGGGAATGGCGACGCCTAGCAATTGCATGGCCGGAAGCGGTTGCACAGGCGGCGCGGGCGCCGCGTCCGCTGGTGAAACTTCCAGGGCGGCGGCGAGGAGATTTTCGAAGCCAGCCGCGGCGGGCGCCGGCTTCGGCTCCAGCAGAAAGTCCGCCGGGCCGGATTCCTGCACCGGCGGCTCCGGTGCGAACAAAAAGTCGTCCGCCTCGGTTTCAAGTACCGGTGCAAGGTCGGCGGCCGGCTCCGGCTCGGCGGCAACGGCCGCTTCCTTTGCGTCTGCGGCCTCGGTCGGCCAAGTTACCGCAGCTGCTGGTTCTGGCTCAGGCTTCGCTGTCACATCCGCTGCGCCTGTCGCGGGCGCCGCGGGGAAATCCAATTCCGCAGGGGGCATGGAAACAACCGGCTCCGCCGTGGCCGCCGGCGGCGCGAGCCCGGTGGCTGCCGTGGCCGGTTCGGGCGGCTGATGCAGCGGCGGCGGCGGATTCGGCGCCGATGGTTGCGGCAGGAAAGTCAGCGCCAGGCGCTCTGGAACCGACCAGGCGGGCTCGGCAGCGGGCTGCGGCGCAGCGGCTTGTACTTGCAGCAGCCCGGCTGTCGCCGGCGCGGAGATTGCGAACTCAGCGACGGGCTCTTGCGCAGCGGCGTCGCTTTCGGCGTCTTCCGCTTCCGTCTCCTCCGCCAGTTCGGCCGCCAGCTCGATCGCGGCCTGCTGCATCGCCAGAGCTTCGGCTTGGCTCGGAATAACGCCGGCCGCCTCATTTAATACGGCCGCGGCCGTCGACAATTCCGGCCGCTGTTCTGCAAAGGAGATGTCGGGCGCAAGCTCGGGCGTCGTTTCCGGGACGGTCGGCTGCTCTAGGATCACTTCATCTTGGCGGGCCGCCACGAGCGGGTCGAGCGCCATCATGACGCGCTCAATATCTTCGAGCGTGGCGTCCTGCCGTTCTTCCTGCGGCCCCTGCTCGAAGGCCGCCTGCGGTTGCTCCGGCGCTTCGCTCTCCAGGCTTGCCTGCGGCTCTTCCTGGCGCAGCTCCTGCCGTTGCTCCGCACCATCCTCCCGGGTTTCCTCCGCGTGCGGAGCCGGCGGCTGCATCATCACATCGATGTCGGCCTGGTTGAGCCCGGCAGGCGAAAGGGGAGAGCCGTCCGTCCGCGCTTCCTTGCCGGAACTCTCCCAGGATTTAAGCGTACCGGAAACATCCTTGCCCCAGATTTCGATCATGGTGTTGATCCGGTGCTCCAGATAGCGCAGCACCTGGATCACCTTGCGGATACGCTGGCCAGTCAAATCCTGGAACGAGCAGGAGGTGTAGATTTCGATTGCCTGCGCATCGATCTGGTCGCAAAAACTGTCGTCGATGCCCTTCTCGCGCAGCGTCCAGGCGATCTCCTGCACATGTTCCGCCGCGGCCAGAATGTGCGAGGTCGCGCTCTCGGTCGTCCGCACAATGGAATCAAGCTCTCCCGTGGCGTCGTCGATCTGGCCGTTACCGTCCGGCGGCGGCTTGATCTCTGCGATCTCAGCCTTGGCGCGCGCAATGGCTTGCGCCATGTCGGCCACATCGAACAGAAAGAGATCGAGAGATTCCGCGCCCTCGCCGGGCGCGCCGCTTTCCGTGCGCCGGATGGCAGCAAAACCGGTCCCGGTTTCACCCGCGGCGGTGCGGCGCGCGTATTCGTCGAGGAACCGCCGGCCCTGCGCCGTCTCCATCATGGCGGAATAAATAGAGTCATACTCCGCTTCCGACGGCGAGGGGGGCGGCGGGATTTTGTGGGCGAGGTGATCTTCTGACATGCTCTAACCGCAGCCTTAAGTTTACCAGTCATTGCCAAGGCCCCGAACACGCAATCGGCGAAATGCTTCACCATCCCCAGATAATCGCGGCCGGCTTCGTGCGCAGGCTGGCGTTGTTTTATTCGGCCCTTTTCATAGCCATTGGCATCCAACTGCCATTTTTTCCTCTTTGGCTCGAGGCCAAGGGCCTCGATGCGCAGATGATCGGCCTCGTGCTCGCGGCGCCGATGGTGGTCCGCATCTTCGCCATTCCTGTCGCCACCCGGCTGGCCGACCGCCGTCAGGTCCTGAGCGGCGCCCTGGTGGCGGCTGCGGCTGCGGCCGCCGCCGGGAACCTGGCGGTCGGCTTGACCGAAGGCGGCATCGCGATCCTGATCGTCTTTAGTCTTGCCTCCGTAGCTTTCACGCCGATCATGCCGCTGGCCGAGGCTTATGCGCTGAGGGGGCTTGCCCAACACGGGCGCGCCTATGGTCCGGTACGATTATGGGGCTCCGCCGCTTTCATTGCCGGCAGCCTTGGTGCCGGATGGATCATTGATTCGATCGCCCCGCGCAACCTCATCTGGCTTATTGTCGCCGCGATGGCGGCGGCTACAGCTGCGGCCGTTGGCCTTGCGCCTCTACACTCCGGGGCACCGGCCCGGGAACCGCCGGAACGCTCCTATAAGGGATTCCTGCGCACCCCCGGCTTTGCCGCCATCGCCGCCGCTGCGGGGCTGATCCAGGCGAGCCACGCGGTCTATTACGGCTTCTCTTCCCTCGACTGGAAAATGGCGGGGCTGGACGGAACAACGGTCGGTGCGCTGTGGGCGGTCGGCGTCATCGCCGAAATCACGTTATTCGCCTTGTCCGGCCGCTTGCCGCCGGGATTGGGCCCGCCGGCGCTGCTGCTGGTCGGCGCCGTGGGCGCCGTGGTCCGCTGGACCGCCATGGCGCTCGATCCTCCCACCGCCGCTCTGCCGGCCCTGCAATGCCTGCACGGGCTGTCATTCGGGGCGACCCATCTCGGTGCGGTGGGATTCGTCGCCCGTGCTGCGCCACCGGGCCTTGCCGCAACAGCCCAGGGCAGTCTTGCCGTCGTGCTCGGCGCCGCCATGGCCCTGAGCATGGGCCTGTCCGGTCTGCTGTATGGGGCCTTCGGCGGGCTCGCCTATGCGGGGATGGCCCTGATGGCCGCCTCCGGCGGTCTGTTTGCGCTTGCCGCCTGGCGCCTCAGCCCCAGAGCCTAGCGTCCGGGGGATAAACCAGGCTGCCTTGGTAACGCAGCCCGTCGGGCCGGTCCTTCGCTAGCAGCAGCGGTCCGTCGAGGTCGACCACGCGCGCTCCTTGCGCGACCAGCGTTGCCGGCGCCGTCGCCAGCGAGGTCGAGACCATGCTGCCCACCATGATGGCAAACCCGGCCCGCGCGGCTTCACCGGCGAGCGCCAGCGCCTCGGTGAGCCCGCCGGCCTTATCAAGTTTGATATTGATGGCGTCATACTTGCCGGCGAGCGCGGCGAGGGAAGCGCGGTCATGAACGCTTTCATCGGCGCAGACCGGGATCGGCCGGGTCATCGCGGCGAGAATCGCGTCGCCGCCCGCCGGCAGCGGCTGCTCCACCAGCGTGACCCCGGCTGCGGCGCAGGCGGCGAGGTTTTCCGCAAGATTTTGCGCGGTCCAGCCCTCGTTGGCATCGACAATAAGCTCGGCCCGCGGCGCCGCGCGGCGCACGGCGGCGATGCGTGCCGGATCCCCATCGCCGCCGAGCTTGACCTTGAGCAACGCGCGGGCGGCCGCCTTCTGCGCCGCCGCCGCCATGCTCTCCGGCGTGCCGAGAGAAATCGTGAAAGCGGTGGTCACCGGCCGGGGAGGGGGCAGGCCGGCCAGCTCATAGGCCCGCTTGCCCGCGCGCTTGGCCTCCAAATCCCATAAGGCGCAATCGAGCGCATTGCGCGCGGGGCCTTTCGGCAGGGCACGTTGCAGCCCGGCGCGATCGAGACCCTGGGCGATGGGTTCGCGCATGGCTTCGATGGCGGCGGCGACGCCTTCGACACTTTCGCCGAAGCGCGCATAGGGCACGCATTCGCCGCGGCCCTTTGCGCCGGCATCGGCTATTTCGGCGACGACGACCACCGCCTCAGTCTTGGCCCCGCGGCTGATGGCGAAGGTTCCCGCGATCGGCCAGCGCTCGACATGGACGGTGAGGCTGATGGGCATGCAATCCTGCAAGGCCGGTGGATTTGATGGACGCCGTCCGGGCAAATCCCGCACCCTCGACAGGCCCAATGACGGATGGTTGAAGTATATGATGGAAAAGGCGGGCTCGACTCAAGCGCGGTTCGCGCCGGCAGCCCCGGACATGTTTCCGGACATGATTGGAGCGGACCCGTGAACGGCGAGGCCATGCTCACCAGCAAGCGGACCGGCGAGCGCCTGGTGCTCACCGCGGCGGGGGCGTGGACCGCGGTTCACGCCCATGACCTGGAGCCGCTGGTCGAGGCGCAGGCTCAGAGCAGCCAGCCGGTTCGCGCCGTCGATATCGATATCGCCGGCGTCAAGCGCCTCGACACTTTCGGCGCCTGGCTGATCGAACGGCTGGCACGGGCCTGGATCGAGCGCGGCTGTGACACGAAGATTGTGGGGCTGCCCGAGGATTATCGCGGCCTCATGCAAGAGATTCACGCCGTCAATCTGAAGCCGCCGCCGTCCCCGGTGGAGGAAAGCCGGATCATCAAGGGGCTCGACGCCATCGGCCGCACGATCGTTGGCATAGGCCGCGCCACAGTACTCATCGTGCAGATGCTTGGCGCGGTGAGCGCGGCGGCCGGGCGCGCCATCGCTCATCCGGCAAGATTCCGGTTGACGTCACTGGTGGCGCATGTCGACCGCGTAGGCTGGCACGGCGTGCCGATCATGCTGCTCGTCACTTTTTTGATCGGCGCCATCCTCGCGCAACAAGGCATTTTCCATTTCCGCAAATTCGGCGCCGATATCTTCGTCATCGACATGATCGGCATCTTGGTATTGCGCGAGGTTGGCGTGCTTATCGTCTGCGTCATGGTGGCCGGGCGGTCAGGCAGCGCCTATACCGCCGAGCTCGGCTCGATGAAAATGCGCGAGGAGATCGACGCGCTGCGCACCATGGGCTTCGATCCGATCGAAGTGCTGATCCTGCCGCGCATCGTGGCGCTGATCATCTCGGTGCCGATCCTCACTTTTCTCGGGTCCATGTCGGCCTTGTATGGCGGGGGCTTGGTAGCCTGGTTCTACGGCGGTATCGACCCGGATGTCTTCCTGTCGCGCCTGCGGGAGGCAATCTCGCTGGATACCTTTGCGGTGGGCATGATCAAGGCGCCGATCATGGCCCTCATTATCGGCATCGTCGCTTCCGTTGAGGGCATGGAGGTCAGGGGTAGCGCGGAATCGCTCGGCGCGCACACCACGGCTTCGGTCGTTATCTCCATCTTTCTGGTCATCGTGCTCGACGGGTTCTTCGCCATCTTCTTCGCCTCGATCGGAATGTGAGCGATGGCGAAGCGCACGGAAGAGGCGGTGATCCGGGTTCGTGACCTTTCGGTCGGCTTTCGCGACAAGCTCGTTCTCGATCACCTCGATCTCGACGTCTACCGCGGCGAGGTTTTGGGTTTCGTCGGCGGCTCCGGCTCGGGCAAGTCGGTGCTGATGCGGACCATCATCGGTCTCCTGCCAAAGCGGTCGGGCAAGGTCGAAGTCTTCGGCATTGACGTTGACGCTATCAGCGAGGAGGAGTTGCAAGCGATCGAGCGGCGATGGGGCATCCTGTTTCAGCATGGCGCGCTGTACTCCTCCCTCACGGTGCGGCAAAATATCCAATTTCCCATCCGGGAATTTCTCGATGTGTCGGAGCGGCTGCTCGACGAGATGGCGGTGGCCAAACTTGAGATGGTGGGTCTCGCGGCGGATGTGCAGCAGAAATACCCCGCGGAGTTGTCCGGCGGCATGACCAAGCGCGTGGCGCTCGCCCGGGCGCTGGCGCTCGACCCGGAAATCGTCTTCCTCGACGAGCCGACCTCGGGCCTCGATCCGATCGGCGCGGGGGAATTTGACGAGCTGATAAAGACCCTGCAACGAACTTTGGGCCTGACCGTTTTCATGGTAACCCATGACCTGGACAGCCTGCATGCCGTCTGCGATCGAATTGCCGTGATTGCCGACGGCAAAGTGATCCTGGCCGGGCCGATGAGCGTAATGCTGGCGTCGGAACACCCGTGGCTTAAGGCCTATTTCCGCGGCAAGAGATCGCGCATCGTCGCCGGATAAGGACGGAGTTTGAATCATGGAAACCAAGGCCAACTACGTCCTCATTGGGCTGTTCGCGGTGTCGGTCATCGTCGCCGCGTTCGGCTTCGTTTTCTGGTTCCACAATATCGGTGGAGCCGCCCAGCGCGCCGCCTATGTCGTGCGCTTCGATAGATCGGCTTCGGGCCTGCGGCCGGGATCGGCAGTGCTGTTCAATGGCATCCGCATGGGAGAGGTCACTCAACTTGCGCTCAATCCGCACGATCCGCATCAGGTCTTGGCGACGATTGAAGTCGATCAACAGGCGCCTGTGCGCGCGGACACCACGGTCGGGCTCGACTTTCAGGGACTGACGGGAATTGCCTCTGTGGCGCTTACGGGCGGCTCGGCTTCCGCGCCGCCGCTCGTTTCCGTCAATGGCCAGCCGCCCATGCTGGTCGCCGATCCCGGCGCCAGCCAGGACGTGACACGGGCGGCGCGGGACGTTTTGCGGCTGATCGACGATCTGCTGGCGGAGAACGGCACACTCACCAGGACGTTCAAGAACGTCGAGGCATTTTCCGCCACGCTCGCGCAGAATTCCCAGCGCATCGACAATATTCTCGCCGGACTGGAAAATCTGAGCGGCGGGCCGGAAGGCAAGGGCGATATTCAGGAGGCGGCGCGGGCCGTCCGGCAGCTTGCCGAGAATATGGACAAGCATGTGGCGGAGATCAGCGCCGGCATCAACCGATTCTCGGCCACGGGCGCGCGCGAGCTTGAGGCCTTTACCGCCGAAGGGCGGCGGACGCTCTCGGAAATTGACCGCGCGGTCAAGAATTTAGACCGCAACCCCTCCCGGCTGTTATTCGGCGGTAGCGGAAATTCTGTCCCGGCCTACAATGGGCGCTGATGACATCGGCGGTTCGCTGGGGCCGGGCTAAGGGGGCTGTGTGCAGGTGCTGGGGCGTAATTCCCCGTGCGGACGCGCCACGATCGTGGCCGCATTGGCGCTGTTCGTCGGGGGCTGCGCTGCTCTCGGCGGTGGCTCCAAGGGCCCGCCGCCTACCTATGACTTGACCGCTCCGAGAGATTTTCCCCGTGCCGGCCGTGCGCCGCGCGGACAGCTCGTCGTTGCGGAGGCAACCGCGCTCGGCGCGCTCGACAGCGACAAGATCGTGGTGCGTCCGGCTGCGGGCGAGATCGCCGCGCTGGCCGATGCGCAGTGGAGCGACCGGCTGACCAAGCTCGTCCAGGCGCGGACCATCCAAGCCTTCGAGAACGCCAGCCGCGTGCGCGCCGTTGGCCGTCCCAGCGACCGCATCGCCGCCGACTACCAGCTTCTGCTCGACATCCGCGCTTTCGAGATTTCCGTGCCCGCGGGGCCGGCGGCCGAGGTGGAGATTTCCGCCAAGATCGTGGGCGACCGCTCCGGCCGCATCATCGCTGGTCGCGTATTCCGTGCGACGGTCCCGGCGAGCGCCACGCAGGGATCCGCCGCGGTCGCCGCCCTCGACGCAGCCTTCGCCAAGGTTGCGGCCGACCTGGTGTTGTGGGCGACCCGGATAATTTGAGGCGGCGGTGAACGGATGATCGGGTCGTTGTCCGGAAATCTCCCCCTTTCAGGGGGAGGGAAAATGTTTACTCGAAACGCCCGGCGGCGTGGGCGAGCATGGTGTAGACCTTGCCTGTCTCGGAGGTGAGGTAGGTGCGCGCCACCACCTGGCCGCGGTCGTCGCGCGAGACCTCGTCGAGCAGGCGCTCGAACTCGGCGATATAGCGGTCCACGGTCTGCTTGAACTCGCGATCGGCGCGATACTTCTTGCGGATCTCGTCGAACGCCTTCTGTCCCTGCAACGTGTAGAGCCGGCGCGTAAAGACATTGCGCTCGCCCCGCTTGTACTTGTCCCACAGTTCGGCGGCGGCCTCGTGATCGATCATGCGCGCGATGTCCACCGAGAGCGAGTCGAGGGACTCGATGCTGTGGCGCGCCGTGCGCTCGTCGCCGCGCGCCGACTCGCGCGGAGTCTCCTGCGCGGCGTCACCTTCTTCGCGGGAAGCACGTTGCAGCATATCGGTCAGCCAGCCGCTGCTGCGGCCATTGCCGGCGGCGGGGCTGAGCGAAGGCGCCTCCGCCCGGCGCGGCGCGCCTGCGGCGTCGCTGCGCGTGCTTGGGCGGGCCGGTTCGGCCCTGCTGCCGACGCCGGCGAGTAGACCTTCTTCGCGGCCGCCGCGGCGGGCGGGCTCGGTGGTAGTATCGAGGCCGCGTCCATGGCGGGCGACGATGCGGTTGAGCTCGGCCAGCGCCTCGATCTGATCGACGATCACGCGGCGCATCTGCGCCGCGCTTTCGGCGGTTTCCTGCGGCAGTTCAAGGATGCCGCGGCGCAGCTCAGCGCGCGTTGCCTCAAGCTCGCGCTGCATTTCCGCCGCCATGTGCTTCATGCCGTGAATGACCTCGGTGAAGCGTTCGGTGGCCTGGCGGAACAGGGCGTTGGTGTCGGCATGCGCGTCTTCGTAGATGCCGCGCATGGCTTCGGCGGTGCGCTTGCGTTCCTCCTCGGCGGTCGACCGGACCAGGTCGAATTGCTCGGAGATCGCCTGCGCGCCGCCCGTGCTGGCGTCGGAGACGATGCGGGCGATATCGCGGGCGCGGCCGGCGGCGGTGCCCAGCGATTCATCGAGCAGGCCGGTGAAGCGCCGCAGCCGGTTTTCCAGATCCTCTGTGCGAATATCGAGCGTGGAAATCAGCGAGTCGAGAGCGACGCGCCGCTCGCCCAGCGTGTCCTCGGTCCGCCGGTTGCTGCGCTCAATCAAGTCGACCGCCTCTGCAAGCCCACGGCCATGTGCTTCGAATTGCGCCGCAAGCTGCGACAGATCGCCAAGCACCCGCGTCGTCACGTTATGGAATTTGCCGATATGCTCTTCCGCCTTGGCGCCGGTCGTGCCGCTGCGGTCCATCATCTCATTCATCGTGGAGACAAATTCGGAGACGCGGGTGACCATCGTGTTTTCGAGCGAGCTCATGTTTTCATGCGCGCCGCTCAGCACCTCCTGCAGGAGAATATTGGCTTCCCGCAGGCGCTCAAACAGCGTGGTGGTGTCGCTGCGCAGCATCCCGTGCGTTTCCAGCATCTCGGAGACGGTGGCGGCGGCGGTTTGTTTTGACTGCTCGACCGCCGAATGCGTCGCCGCCTGCAGGTCCTGCAAGGTGCGGGCGACCGTCGTCGTCGCGGCCGCGCTGGCTTCGTTGATCCCGCGCGCGATGTCTCCGCTGCTTTCCAGCATTGCCCGAGTGAAGGCGAAGCCCTTGGCGTCGATCTCGTTCAAGGCGTGATCGGTGGCGCGGCCGACCTCGGCTGCGAATTCCTCTCTCTTTTCGGTCAGCGCCGCGAGCAGGCCGCTGCTGCTCTGGTCGAGGACGCTGGTCATTTCCGCAGCGCGCTTGCTCACGGTGGCGGCGATCTCTTCCGCCTTGCCGGTGAAACTGCGGGTGACTTCCGCGCTGACGCCGAGCAGGGTGCGCTCCACGTTCGCCGAAAGTTCCGTCAGCGTGCGCTCGGCATCGCCGGCGTGCGTTTTGATCGCCGCGTTCAATTCCTCGATGCGGCCGATGCGGCCGTCGAGATTGTTGGTGACATCGAGCGCGCGGGTACCGAGGGTTTGGTCGATGTCGGCGATCTTTGCGCTCAGCGTTTCCGCCAGTGCCGCGCCGCGGCTGCTGATGACGTTGGTGACGTCGCTGATGCGCTTGTCGAGCGCCGCGACCACGTCCTTGCCGCCTTCGGCCAGCGTGGCGGTGATGTTCATGACGCGGGCGTTGAGTGCGTCATTGAGGGTCCGTGTGCGGGTGTCGATCGTCTCCTGGAAGTTCAGCAGGCGCTGGTCGAGCGTGCCGCTCACCTCTTCCGCTTTGGCGCTGACGCGGCTGTCGAAGCCATCGAGATAGGTCCGCATCGCGTCGGCGACCTCATCCGTGCGCGTGCCGAGCCGGTCCACCAGCTCGCCGCCATAGGTCTTTACCGTGCGATCGAATTCCGAGAGATGACGGGTGATGAGGTTGCCCAGCGTGGTGCTCTCGCGGGAGATTTTCTCGCCCAGCTCGGCGCCGCCATGAGTAAACATTTCCTCGAAGGCCAGGAGCCGGTCTGCGAGCATGGTTTTCACCGCCTCGCCCTTGGCATCGACCACATGCGCGAGATTTTCGGCGCTGTCGCGGAACGTCTCCGTGACCCTGCCGCTGCGCGCCACGAGCGCGTCGGTGATGCGCGCGCCGGTCTGCTCCAGGTTGGCCACGACGTCGCCACCGCGCAGGCTGAGATCGAGCACCAGCGAATCGCCGGTCGCCTTCAGCGTGCTGTTGACCTCGTCCACGCGGCTGGTGAGGGTTTCAGCGATGCGGCCGCTGTTGTCGATGATCGCGTTTGCCATCTGCTGCGTGCGGTCGCCCATCATGTCGACCACCGAGGCCGAGCGCTGCTCGAAGTCGCGGGCAACGCCGCTCAGTTGCGAGGACACCATCTGCGTGAGGCTTGTCGCCAGTCCGGCGAATTCCTCGTGGATATGATCGGTCTTGAAGTTGAGGCTCGTGCTCAGGCGCTCGCTGGCATTGGTGATGGCGCGGGTGGCTTGGTCGCTGGTCTGTTCCAGCCGCTCCAGCAGATCGCCGCCACGGTCGGTGAGAGCGGAAATCATGCTGTCGCCGGCGTGTCCGAGCGACAGCGTAATATGCTCGCCCTTGTCGGCGAGCGTGCGGGTGATCCGCTGCGCGGTTTCGCCGACCCGCTCCGCCACCAGATCGCCGACGGCGCTGATGTCATGGCTGAGGTCGAGATGCACGCTGGTAATGGCGTTGCGAACCTGCTCGGCCTGGCTCACCATGGTGTCGCGCTGGCTGGCGAGATCGTGCAGCAAGCCGCGGATGCGGACTTCGTTGTCGTTATAGGCGCGCTCCAGCGCGGAGACCTCGTTGTGCACCAGCGCTTCGAGCTCGGCGGCGCGCGCGAGCGCGCGCTCGACGCCGTCGCCCATGGCGGTGACCTCGCGGCGGATGGCCTGGCCGACCGACACGATCGAATCGCGCGCCACCGTCTCGGGTTCGGCGAGCCGCACGGCGACCTCCGCCATCGACTGGGCGATCAGCCGCAGTTCCTGCGAGCGCCAGACCATGTGGGCGAGAGCATAAAAGAAAACGATCGGCGCCAGGAACAGGGCGCCAAATCCGATGAGGGCAGGAGCCGCGGCGCCGCCTTGCGCGAGCAGGGCCTCAAGCTCCGGCATGTAAGCCCAAGCGAGGCCGAAGCCGGCGGTCATCCAGGCGACGGCGAACAGGGTGGCGACGCCATAGGACATGCGCGAGGGGCGCCGCTGCATCGCCTGCAGGATCTGCCCGATCGACTGGCGGTCGTCGTTTGCGATAGCGCGGCGGCCGGAGGCCGGCGCTTCGTCGCCGCGGGCGCCATTGCGCACGGGCTGGTCGAGAAACAGGTCATCGTCCGCGGTCTTGCCGTTGCGCGGGCGGCTGCGGACTTCCGGTAGGGCATCGGCCGGGTCAGCTTGGCCCCCCGGCGAAGGGGGGCGGAATCCGGTGTCAGCGCTCACCTCGTCCTCCCGCATCTCCAGGGCCTCCTGGATGGCGGACAGCGCCGCTTCTGTCGGATCCTCGATTTTCTTTGTGTTTTTGGCCATTTCGGTCGTCGCCTCGTCTGTTACACTGGACCAGGGCAGCGGTCCGGCAGTTGGCCGGGCCGTGCCACGAGCGCGTGATCGTGATACCCCTCGGGCAGGCGGGCGTGGTTGAGACAGTCACCGCCCCGCAACCATCCTATCGGCTTGGCGAACCAAAGGAAACTGGGCCGGTAAGGTCTCTTTAATCATCCTTAATGTTAGCCAATATTAGCGCCGCAGGCTGCGGCCCGGCGGCCGCCGGACGGGAAGATGCGGCCAACATTGCGGCTGTCCTGCGGCCGCTCCCCGCGCGCGGCCTGCCGGCGAGCCGGCAGCCAGCGAAGCCGGTGGAAAACTCCTCCGCCGCGGCCGGGCCCGGCCCGCCGGAGACCGGCGGCTAAGCATTCATTAACCACGAGCATGGTTTGGTGCCGCCAGCGCCGCCGTCGCGGCCACCCATTTACCTGGTTTTGGCCGCTCCCCCGTCACACTGGACTTCTAAGGGGACGCAGAGCCCCTGGGAGGCATCGATGATTGAACTTTCGGCGAAATTCGTCGAGCAGGTTGCCGCACCGCCTTTGGCGCCGGTCGAGCAGGCCATCGACCTGGCTCATTTCAGCCGCATGACACTTGGCGAGCGAAGCCTCGAGCGCGAGATTCTCCAACTCTTCGACCGCCAGGCGGAGATGCTTCTCGCCCGCATGCGCCAGTCCGCTCCCGCCGTCGCGGGCGCCTTCGCGCACACGCTGAAAGGCTCGTCGCGCGGCGTCGGCGCCTGGCGCGTGGCGAACGCGGCTGAGGCCGTGGAACTGGCTGCCACCGCTGGCACCGCCGCCGAGGTAACGGCTGCGATTGGTCTTCTCGGCAAGGCGATTGACGAAGTCCGGATTGTCATCGCCGAGCTTCTGCGCGCGCACTAGCGCGCGATCCGTTTAGGTTGAATCACTGTGCTTGCCTAACATTTTTCTTGTGCATGATCTTTTCCGAAAACCGGTTCCCACTTTTCGGGATCATGCACTAGATTTCCTGTCCCGGCTGCTGGGATTCCGCTGGCTGAGCGCTGGCGCGGGCCGGCGCGAGCCTATATACGGAGCGCCCGGCCGCCGGCCGTCAGCCCCGATCCCGCGTTCTGCAATGGCCAAGATCACCTATATCGATTCCAGCGGTGCCGCACGCACTGCCGAGGGCGAGATCGGCTCGACCGTCATGGAGACGGCGATCAAGAACGGCGTCCCCGGCATCGAGGCTGAATGCGGCGGCGCCTGCTCTTGCTCCACCTGCCATGTCTATGTGAACGAGGCTTGGCGTCAGGCCACCGGCGAGCCGTCGCCCATGGAAGAAGACATGCTGGATTTCGCTTTCGACGTGCGGCCGAATTCGCGCCTGTCCTGCCAGATTAAGGTGACGGAGGCGCTCGACGGCCTCACTGTCACCACGCCCGAGCGGCAGGCTTGATCGTAATCCGTCACCCTGAGGTGCAAGGCAGCGAAGCTGCCGAGCCACCGCAAGTCGGCTGTTGCCGACTTGCGCATCCAGAATCCAATCTCGGGTAAACCCCAGGGGAATCGCATATGAGTATAGGAGGAATCAAAAGATTCTCCCGAGGCAGTATTCCCAAAATAGTTCGGAGCATTTTGATTCACGACCGGCCCGATCGGGAGAACCAGATTCTCTGCCGAATTCCATATGCGATTGCCCTGGGGTAAACCCGAGTTTGGTGGGTGACGGCTGCGTCCTTCGAGGCTCGCGGAGCCTGTCATCGGGCCGCGCGCTCGCGCGGACCCGTTGGCTCGCACCTCAGGATGACGGATCAAAGATGCAATTTTCCTCTTTTCGCCTTCCGCGGTCCCCGCTAGGACATTGAAATGACCGAGCCAATCAAAACCGACGTCCTTATCATCGGCGCGGGCCCGATCGGGCTTTTCGCGGTGTTCGAGCTCGGCCTGCTCGACATGAAGGCGCATCTCGTCGATATCCTCGACAAGCCCGGCGGCCAATGCGCCGAGCTTTATCCGGAAAAACCGATCTACGACATCCCGGCGGTGCCCTACATCACCGGCCAGGGCTTGGTTGATGCGCTGATGGCGCAGATCAAGCCGTTCGGCGCGAGTTTTCATCTGCGTGAGATGGTGGAAACGGTGGAGCGCATCGGCGATCCGCTGTTCCGCGTGAAGACCGACACCGGAAAAGTTTTCGAATGCAAGGCCGTCGTCATCGCCGCCGGCGGCGGTTTGTTCCAGCCGAAGCGGCCGCCCATCGTCGGCATCGAAGCCTATGAGGACAAATCCGTCTTCTATGCCGTGCGGCAGATGGAAAAATTCCGCGGCAGGAAAATTCTAATCATCGGCGGCGGCGACAGCGCGCTCGACTGGACGCTCAATCTCGTGCCGGTGGCGGCGCATGTAACGCTGCTGCACCGGCGCGACGCCTTTCGCGCGGCGCCTGACAGCGTCAACAAGATGCGCGCGCTGGTTGATGCCGGAAAGATGGATTTCGCGCTCGGCCAAGTGATGGAGCTGGAAGGTGAAAACGGGCAGGTGAGGGCGGCCAAGATCAAGCGCGAGGATGGCCAGATGGTATCGCTCGCCTGCGACACCGTGCTGCCGTTCTTCGGGCTGACCATGAAGCTTGGGCCGGTCGCAAACTGGGGCATTGCGCTGAGCGAGGACGAATTGATCCCGGTGGATACGGCAAAATTCGAAACCAACGTGCCCGGCCTCTTCGCCATCGGCGACATCAACACTTATCCCGGCAAGCTGAAGCTGATCCTCTGCGGCTTCCACGAGGCCGCGCTGATGGCGCAGAAGGTGCACCATTACGTCTTCCCCGACAAGAAGCTCACGTTCCAATACACCACGTCGTCCACCAGCCTGCAGAAGAAGCTCGGGGTGAGGTAAGGCCATCGCCAACGCGTGGCTTGTGCGGGAGCATGCTCAAACAAAAAGCTAGAGCCCGGTTCTGATTCAATCAGAACCGACTGTAGCGACCCGCTGACTATCGGTCTCGCGGTGACGGGCGTTGCCAGGTTATAATTGAAAGACCGTTCTCCGCATCGAGCACCTGCCGTGAGTTAGGCTCGAAGCCATGTCGTGCAAGCACCTGCTCCGGAGTTTGCGCGGGTAAATTCATGATTATTCATAAAGAGCCGCACGCTGTGCCGCACCGCGCCGGCGCAGCGTCACGCAGACGGCGTTGGTCGCTTTCGCGAGGAATTTGACACAAATCAACGCAATTTTCCCGGGAGAGTGATGCATAAATGCACCAGAAAGAATGCGTTGGTGCGGGCGCATGGGCAGTATTCAACCTCGTTCCTGGCATAGCCTGACGTTGATAGCAGTCGCTGCAGCGGGCGTCGGACTTTCCGCGATTCTCGCACTTCACTTTTCCAATACGCAGATCGAGGCGAGGCGTCATCAATTAACAATCGAGGCGTCGACCCTCGCGGAAGATCTGGAACTATATTTGCACAGTCGCGAGATGATCGCCAAGACAGTCGGCACTCTTTTCAAAGCTCCCGATTTATCGGAGCCTCACCCGCTTGGTCCGATCGGCAAAAAGGTTCTCGCTCTCACGCCCGAAATTGCGGTGATGGCTTGGATTCCGCAGGTTGACCCCTCGCGCATCCATGAGGTCCTCAATGCTCTTTCCGCGGCCGGACGGCCACCGCGATTATTTGGGCCGAACTTTGAAACGCTGGACGTTACCGATACTCGTCGAGTGCTGTACCCGGTTGTGGACGTTGAACCGAAGTCCGACGACCACAAAGTCGGGCTCGGGATGGAGGTTGGCCTCTTCCCGTCACGCAAGGCAGCCTTCGAACAAGCACGCGATGAACAGCGCGTGATCGCAACGGCGCCCGTGGGACTTCTTCAGCCCTTCAACACGACAGGTTATATCCTCTACAGCCCTGTATACAACGAACGCGGCTTCGTCGGCTGCATCTTGTTCGCATTTCGTGTTGATCAGTTGCTGAATGGGTTCGTCCACGGAAGGCGTATCCCCATGAATTTCCGTGTCTACGATGCAACTGACCCCGGTCAATTGACATATCTTATGGGGGTTACGCGGCAAGGAGAAATTGAAACCGTCAATTCATCCGTCCGCTCCGACGGCGCGGAAGCGGTTCGGCAGTCCTTGGACTTTGCGGGGCGGAAGATGCTGGTGCTGTTCGAGCCCGGACCTGATCTCGTTCAAGCAGGCATGCAGCAGGCGCTGATGGTCGGTTTCTTGGGACTGATACTGACGGGGACGGTGCTCTGGGGCATGTACCATTTCATGCGGTCCTCCCGGCGGCTGGCTGCTGAAATCGCAACAACCAATTTGATGAAAGTTAGCTTGGAGCTGGCGAATAGGGAACTCGGTCATCGTGTGGGCAACTTGCTGGCTGTCGCTCAGGGCATCATCGGGTTGAGCTACAAGGCGTCGCTCAGCACGGTTGAATTCAGAGACTCCATCATCGCTCGGCTGCACGCGCTGCATCAATCGGTGGGGTTGATCAACCGAGGAGATTGGACAGGAGTGTGGCTGCACGAGCTGCTACAAACGGAGTTTGCTCCGGTCGCGGATCGGATCAACGTCTCCGGTCGTGACGCCTTGTTAAAGCCGCAGGCCGCTCAGAGCCTTTCGCTGCTGTTTTATGAATTGATGACGAATGCCTCAAAGCATGGAGCGCTATCGAAACGCGAAGGAACAGTCACGGCGGAATGGGAGATAAAGGACTCGGACTCAGGCCGGCTGTTTTGTTTCCGATGGCAAGAACGCGACCATGGGATTATCAAACCGCCGACGCGCCAGGGGTTCGGCACGAAATTGCTGACGCGCCTGGTACCTGGCGACCTATCGGGGCGGGCCACTCTGAATTTTGAACCAGGCTGGTTTAGGTACGAATTGGAGGCTCCCGTCGAGCGCGTCGTCGAGCAGGAGGCAAGCGCGGCGGTGATCGTGAAAGCGGCTGTCCCCCTGCGCGTCACCCGCGGGCATTTAGGTGCAGATGAATTAGTGGCGTAACCCAATTGTAGATTGCGGTTCTCGCCGAAGGCGTGGACGCGCTTTTGCCCACTCTGGAAAGGCCGCGCGGGACGGGCTAGGAGTAAAGCTTGAGTGATCCCGGCCGCGCATCATGAGCCTTCGTTTCAGACTCTCCATCCTCGTCGCCGTCGCGGTCGCGCCGTCCTTGGCGCTGGTCGCATATAACTCCTATGCATGGCGGGATTTTCTCGAAGCCGAGGGGGGCAAGGAGGCTTTGGGGTCCGCGCGCCTGGTTTCGGCGGAACTGACTCAACTCCTGCAAGGCACCAAGCGGGTGATGCTGACCTTGATGAAGTACCCGGCGGTCCCCGAGCGCGAGGAAGAATGCACCGCCTTTTTCAAATCGGTGATCGCCGACCTGGCGATCTATCGCGAGGCGGCGTTCATCGATCGCGACGGAAAATTCCATTGCTCGACGATTCCCATTCCTCCAACACTCGATGTGCATGATCGCATTTATTTCCAGGAGCCGCTGGAGACCGGCCAGTTCACGGTCGGAACACTGACCACCGGCCGTGTCACCGACCAGCCGTCGATCCATGTTTCCATGCCCTATCGCAACAGCGATGGCCGCGCCGATGGCATTGTCGTGCTCATCCTCAATCCGGAAAAGATCGCCGAGGATTTTAATGCGCGGCAATGGCCGGCAAACCACCGCGTAACCGTCTTCGACCGCGTAGGATCGGTTGTGTTGAGCATCCCGCCGCCAAAAGATGCGGCAGAGGCAGCCACCAATCAGGAGGTGTTCGCGCGCGCGCGCGACGTCCCCGCGGGCGTATTTGTTGTCGGCACCGCGCCCGATCAGGAAATCATCGGCTATACTTCCCTCAAAGAGCCGCCCGAAGGTCTTGTGGTCACGGTCGGAATCGATCGCGAAGTGGCGCTGGCTCCGGTCCGTGATACCTTCTGGCGCAGCGTCACCATCGGTCTGCTGGCGATCATGCTCGCGGTCCTCGGTGTCTGGCTGGCGGCGGATGTCCTCATCCGCCGCCCGGTGCTCAAAATAGTCGATACTGCACGCCGCCGTGAAGCCGGCGATATCGGCGCGTATTTCCCCCAGCTGCCCGCATCCTCGGAGCTTGGCGAGCTAAGCTCTGCGCTTGCCGGCATGTCGGAGAAGGTGGACCGCCTGCTGGAGCAAAAGGAGTTTTTGCTGCGCGAGCTTCAGCATCGCGTCATGAACAGCCTGAACATCCTGTCCAGCCTCCTGATGCTGCAAGGCAAGCACGCCGGGCAGCCGGCGGTGCGCGAACAGCTTGCGCGCGCGCAGGAGCGGGTCCTCGCCATGGGAATGGTCTACCGCCATCTCTACA